>Ga0180433_10000089_pt1 | contig 143727 bp, 218 predicted proteins | sample SS_ome_8_FD_132980 | JGI IMG/M metagenome (GOLD analysis project Ga0180433, IMG submission 132980) | Hypersaline lake sediment archaeal communities from the Salton Sea, California, USA - SS_1_D_1 metaG | ecosystem: Environmental > Aquatic > Non-marine Saline and Alkaline > Hypersaline >... | reverse complement strand
TCTTGCCGTACACCTGGAGCTTCTGGTGGCGCTACCGAACGCTCTTGGACTTCCAGAACGACAATCAGATCCCCTTCCACTTGACGCCGAGCGAGGGTGTGCCTGACACTTCGGGTCCTCAGACGGAAGAGCGCGTGCTCATCCCTGCGGCGAACAGTGGGACTATCTACGTCCAGACGGAGCCGGTGTCCGGCTTCGCTCGTGTGACGCAGAATGGTCGTTCTGAGGACATTCGCTTCGGTAGCCCGAACTTGCTGCAGCCCCTCGTCCCGGGTGGCGGCACGGGTGTCATTCAGCAAGGTGTTCAAGATCCGGCGTCTTTCGCAGATGCTGGGCAGCCTTTGTACGTCGTGCATGAGGTCTCTGCGACGGGGGACGAGCTGCTCATTGGGCTGACTCGCGGGGCCACGCCGACGGACTACGATTTTGCCGCCGGCCAGGCGGATGAAAATCTTGCGAACCTCTTCGGCCCTGGTGCAGCAGCGCGGGCCGCCGTCTACGTGTCTATCGGCACGTCTCCCTGATGACTGTCAAAAACGCCAGCCTTCGGTTTATTCCGCGCGCGCAGCCTCCTGGAGGCGGCGGCGGTGGTCCTTCGCCTTGGCAGGCGACGGGCACGGTCGTCGAGCTTGTCACGCCGACGAACACCGTGGCTATCGGCGCATCCACCATGGCTGGTGGCGAGAAGGTTCGGATCGTTGGGACACTTCGTGTCGAGGGCAACCTTGAACTGACGGGCTTCATCGACACCTTCGTTCGTATCGAAGATTCGACGGCAGGCAACGGAGCCTTCTTCGAGCTTTCTGGCGGTTCTACGGCTGCTGTCAGCAACCTGAACGAGGGTCGCGTTCGCTACAACGAGGTGCTTCAGCAGTTCGAGGTCAGCGTCAACGGTGGCCCGTACCAGGTGTTTGGACCTGGCGGTTCTTCTGGTTCTCTCACGAGTGCAGTCTATAACTGCCCGGCAACGGTAAATGTGAACGATGCGGTGTTCCTCTCGGCGGCGGACAACGTGGACCAGGCAGCGTCCAACATCGTAACGGACCGACCTTGCGTTGGTGTGGTCATCGCCAAGCCCACGGCGACGACGTGTGAGATCCAATACGCTGGAGAGTTGGGCGGTTTTGCTGGCCTGGTAGCGGGAGACACCTACTATCTTTCCACAACTCCTGGTATTTTGACGAATGTTCCTCCGACGGCTCCTGGTGAGATCGTTCAGGAGGTTGGTTTTGCTCGCAACGCGACCACTCTGGTTGTCTTGATCGAGCGTAACTTCACGCAATTGCAGTAAAGATTGAGCATGGCACAGTTCGTATACGAAGGTGAAGCGGCACTCGGTTTTCGCTTCGTCGCGTCTTATGGAACGACGAATGAGCTGAGGATCCCTACGAAGACGGGAACTCAGGTTCTGAACAAGCCTGGTGGCTACCCCGACGGTCAGCTCATCACCGACGAGAACAGTGACCCTGTCGATTTCACTGACCCCATCACCCTTCGTGCATTGCGTGCGGACCCCCGATTCACGGAACAGCGACCCCGAGTGATTCCTCGGCAACCTTTTGAAAGATAAGACAAATGGCTGATAGCAAAGCATTGACTATTCAGGCTGGGATCACTCGCCAGGTGGGAGACACCGATGCGCTGATTCTCGGCACGAACCCCGTGACGGGCTCCATCGTCACTCCTACGGGTGGCGCAGCAGACCTGGTCCTCTCCCCTGACGGTGCGCTGGTTCAGATCGGCGTAGCTGGTGGCGGCAAGACGCTGGACGTCACCGACATCAACGCTGACCCCGGCGGCGGTGGTCACGTCATCAACCTCGGAACGCTTGCTCCGACGGGCGACATCAACATCAGCCGAGTGGGTCAGACCACGACCATTCTCGGGGACCTGGTTGTTGATGGCACCGAGATTTTCAACGGTGGCGCGACCTTCCAGGCGAATGCGACCTTCAACGGCAACGTCACCTTCGGTGACGCTGTGACGGACACGGTCTCCTTCGTGTCTCGCGTCGGCACGGTTGGTCAGCAGGACATCATCTTCATCGAGGGCCTTGCGCACGAGATCAGCATCGCCGCTGATGTCGCTGGCTCGACAACTGCGGGTGGCACGCTGACCATCGTGGGCGGTGAGGGGGCCGCTGCTGGTGGTGGTAACCCTGGTGCTGCTGGTGGTCTGACCATCGTACGTGGTGGCCCCGGTGGCGATGGTGATGCGACGCAGCCTGCTGGTGCTGGCTCTCCGGTGTTTATTTCCGGTGGCGCGGCTGGCGCTGACGGCGGTGGCGGTGGCGCCAACGGTTCTAGTGTCAGCATCAACGGTGGCGCGGCTTCTGGCGCTGGTACCGATGGCATCGTGAGCATCGGCATCACGAACACCTCGGACATTCAGATCGGACCGCTTCAGCTCAGCATCGAGGAGCGAGTCGGCGACCCCGGTGCTACGGCGGATCGCGGCAAGGTCTACACGAAGGATGTGTCGGGTACTACGGAGCTGTTCTACCAGGACAGTTCGGGCAACGTCCGTCAGCTGACGCCTCCGACAGCAACCGTTTCTCCTGGCGGTGTCAACACCAACGTCCAGTACAACAACGCTGGTTCCTTCGACGGCAACAACAACTTCACGTTCGACGGCACGGACATCTTCCTCGGTCCGGCGACTGGTCTTTCTGCTACCTCGACGAGGATCAACATCCCGGACAACAACGCGAACGGGTTGGAGGTCATCGCCAACAGCTCGGAGATCTACCTCAACATCGACACGACCAACGCGAACGAGATCATCACGATCGGCAACGCGACGTCGGACCCTGACGTCTCCTTTGCGGGCGCTGGTGATGTTCGCATCGACGGTGGCGCGCAGCTCATCTTCTTGGAGCGAGTCGGTGACCCCGGTGGTGCGGTCAACGAGGGCAAGGTCTACACGAAGGATGTGTCGGGTACTACAGAGCTGTTCTACCAGGACAGCGCCGGTAACGTTCGGCAGCTCACGCCGCTCCCTGCCGCGACCACCCCCGGTGGTGCCAACACTCAAGTCCAGTTCAACAACGCTGGTTCGTTCGACGGCAACGCCAACTTTACCTTCGACGGCACGGACATCTTCCTCGGCCCTGTCACCGGTGTTTCGACGACCAACGTCAAGTCCAACGTGGGTGACAACACGGCGGACGCCTTCCAGGTCATCGCAGATGACACTGACGTCTACCTCAACATCACGACGGTCAACGGTCTGGAGCAGATCAGTCTTGGCAACGCGACGACGAACCCGGACATCGTAGCCTTCGGCTCTGGCGACTTCCGCCTGGATGGCGGTTCTCAGTTCGTCATCACTGAGCGTGTTGGTGATCCGGGTGCGACGGCGAACGCTGGCAAGGTCTACACCAAGGACGTTGCTGGCACGACCGAGCTTTTCTACCAGGACAGCGCCGGCAACGTTCGTCAGATCACGCCTCTACCTGCAGCGACGCCGGCCGCTCCATTCGACTCGGTGCAGTTCAACAACGCTGGTGCTTTCGGCGGCTCTGCGGACTTCACCTTCGATGGCACTGAGATCAACCTCGGTCCGGCGACGGGTGTCTCGACCATCCTCACGGACATCAACATCGCGGACAACACCAACAACGCGTTCCTCATTCGCGAGAACATCAACAACTACATCGAGATCGACACGTTCACCGCTGCTGAGTCGATGTCGTTCGGGAATGGCGGCGCCAACACGCCTTCGATGCTCTTCACGATTCGCGCAGCCAACTTTAGCTGGCGGGTCACGGAAGCTGGCACTTCTCGCGACTACATCAACATCAACGCGGGCGGCTCCAACAACATCGAGCTGGGCAACATCACTGGTGCTCCTAGTGTCGACATTGTAGGTGATGGCGGCCTCTACCTCCGAGGTGACAACCTCAACAACGGCTCCTTTCTCGACATGCGGGAGCGCCTGGTTGACCCGGGCAACGTTGCAAACCGAGGCCGTCTCTACACCAAAGACGTATCCTCCGTCACGGAGCTGTTCTACCAGGACAGCGCTGGCAACGTCCGGCAGCTCACGCCTCCTGGTGGTGCTGCTTCGTCTTCGCTGGCTACGCTCATCAGTCAGACGGCGAACGAGGCTATCGCCATCGGCGCCCCGGTCGTTTTCACGGATGCGGCGGGCAACGCCCGCTCGCAGAACGCGGATGCGAACGCTGCAGGTCGAACCAACGCGGTTGGCGTGGCGGCTACGGCTGGTGTAGCAGCGGCTTCTCACGACATCGTTGTGAATGGTCAGGCGACCATTCCCACGGCCATCTTCGATGTTGCGCCCGGTGCGGCCAATGTCGGCCAAACCTTCTTCCTCTCCACGACGCAGGGCCAGCTTACGCTGACGGCGCCCACGACCAGCGGCGATACCGTGCTTCGCATGGGGAAGATCCAAGAAATCTCTGGCGGTAACGCGATCTGCATCATCCAGGTGGGCGATCCGGTTGTCCTCTGATGTTTCATCTGGCAAGGTGGCGTCAACGGTGATCGCGCTAGGGGAAGCGAGTCCACCTCCGCTCGACCGAGCGTGATCGCCACCTTTGTTTTGAGGTGGAATATGACTGCAAGAAAGAAGAAGACGACAACTCGTAAGCGCACTCCGACCAAGAAGAAGACCTCTTCTCGGTCGAAGAGCAATGGGACCGCATCCGCGGCACCCAACTACCAGACGGTCTCCCTCACGGAAGACCAGCAGATGGCTCTCAGAGACTTGGACCAGCAGATGGCGAATCAGAAGATTCAGCTTGCGAACCAAGCGATGCGAGCCGCCGACCTCCGGAGCCAGCTTCGTGCCTTGAAGGAGGACATGGAGACTCGCACCAAGGCCATCGACGACATGGGGAAGCAGTTCGTCAGTGTCGTGAAGATGATGGCCAACTCCCACGGCATCAACGTCGAGGAGCAGGTCGAGAACCCGTGGCGACTGAAGCTCGACTCGATGGAGTTCACCAACGAGCCGGTTTCTCCTTCGGCGCTCACGACGCTGACGGGAGCCAACTGAGGTAGGACATGGCAGACCCCTTTCTGACAATGGTGGCAGGCGTGATTCAGCGCGGGGGTCTGCCTTTTGAGCGCCTGCAGCAGATCCGAACCGGAGGGTTCGTGACCAGTGTCACGTTCTCGGGGTTGGACGGGAACGCGGACGGCGCATGGCTCCTGGTCGGCCAGTACGCGATGCGCCCTGGCATCGGAGACGTCAGGCTGAGTTTTCTGCCAAACGGCATCCCTGCTGTTGCTGGAGATACCTCTTTCCAACGTAGGATCAATGACAGCCTGACAACCGAGAATAACTTCCTCTCGAACACGTTGCGGTTGATCGACACCCAGTCTCAGAACGGATCTTTCAGCGCGAAGGGGCTGTTCATGTCCTACATCAGCTGCAGCGCTATCCGAGGTGCTCCGCGGTTCATTCGCACGCTGATTGCCCAAGAGGACTACCTCCCTGCGCTCACTGAGCGTGTAGGTGACTTCACCACCAAGCTTTCTGGCATCGGTGCGACGAACATCACCTCCTTTGATCTCGTCTCCAATCTCGGAGCCGGAATTGGACCGAACAGTGAGTTCACGTTGTTCCGCGTCCCGACTTTCTCCTGACCCATGGCCCTCTCATCTTTCACAACGCTCGGAACTGCTCTGCAGCTCCTCCTTCGCACGACGGGAGGCCCGAATGCGTCTGGTTGGGAGGATTCTTCCGATGCTGGCAATGACGCGTCTCTCGCAGACGCTGGTGCGGCCCCGGACATCCTGGCTGATCCACTAGGGGACGGCTCCGGTCCTGCTGCTGGGATCACGGCCGCCGACGCTGGCTATGATAGTGGCCTCGATCTGACGGGACAGAGCACGGTCACGCTCTTTTCTTTGTTCCGTTTTACGGTAGCCAGTGGCTTCCAGAACGTCTGGGCAGACAGCGCTCCTGATGGGGATGAGTTCTCTCTCTACCGGGACACCAGTACGCTCTACCTGTGGAATGGCAGCAGCCTCCAGTTCGTGGCCACCGTCTCGAACAACCAGGACTACAAGGTTGCGGTGGTCTACGACGCTGGCGTCGCGACGATCTACTTCGACGATGCTGTCACGCCGGTCGGAAGCATCGCGGTGGGGCAAGGAACGCATCCAAACCCTCTCTTTTGGGGCTCCTTCGGAACGCAGAACCCCTTGAGGGGCAACCTGTATGCGACCGGAGCATATTCCCAAGCTGTTGATATTCCTGGATTGTTTGCGGCGATGGATGAGGAGCTTGCTGGTGTAGCAGACCCCGCATCCTTCCCGACGCCTGAGGTCCCCGTCGGCTTTGACGCTTCGACGCTTCCGCCTGGCGCTATTCTTTGGCCAGATCCCACGGTTCCGGCAGAATTCGACTTCGAGCCGGAGGTCGGCGCAGAGGTTGTCCCCATTCAGTACACAGATGGCGCGGGCGTTTGGTACGCAGCGCTCTTGAATGGCAGCATCACAAAGGTTACTCTTGTTACGCCCAGTGGGTTCTCTCCCACGCTTCCCACCGCAGGGGAGCAGGCCGTCCTCGACGCCAAGGCCGCGGACCAAGCATCCATCCAAGCTCTACTGACGACGCTGGAGTCGCAAGATCTCACGCTCGCTCAGGTCAACACCCTCCTCCGAAACCTACTGACAGCAGGCTGAGAACATGTTCACCCTTCTTCTTATGAATGTATCGCAGTACCTCACTGCGGCCTGGGCCTGGGTCCAGGCGAACCCCGAGGTCGCCATCGCGGTGACGCTCTACCTCATCGTCAACATCTCTCCGCGCAAAGACCACACTCAGATGACGGGCTGGCAGGCTCGCCTGTGGGAGATCATCGATCGCGCGAGCTTCTTGACTCGGGACAAGGTGCCCGGCAGGCTGAAGATGATCCTCGCTACTTCTCCTCTGGTCGAAAAGCCCAAGAAAGAGGAAGAAGAGGAGATTCCTGTGAGCTTCGACGAAAAGGGAGACAGCTGAGATGAGTTCGAGCAATTACGACACTTTCACGGATGTCATCCAGAGCTTCAACGGCGTCTTCGAGGGTGCCGATGGGCTCAAGCGGCATGACGCCGTCAAGACTCACATCACGCCTCAGGGCTGCGCGCTGACCTTCGAGTGTCAGGGCTGCGGCACGCCTAGCCAGCTCATGGTGGAGTACCCCGAGCTGGTCTCGATGAAGTACGGCGTGAACCCGGCGATCGCCTTCCGGGGCACGCAGTTCGTTCGTGAGCCTACCAGTTGGATGTACCTCCCGCACGAGAACGCCTGGTGCCCGAACCAGCTCAAGTGCCGGAACTGTGGCTTCAAGTTTCCGCTTCGCATCGAGCGTGGGGAGTGTGAGCGACACCTCAGCGAGGCACGGAGCCGCGGCTACATCAACCCGGCGGGTGAGCAGCAAGTGAGTGCTCGCTGTGCCCAGATGGCCCAACAGGGCCAGGCAGTCCGCCGTCATGGGTGAAAAGTTCTACTTGCGCCAGGTCCGCTTGGATCGAGGTGGGTATGATGAGTTTGGCCGATACTGGGGTGTAGGCGAAACTCTGTATGAGTTCGAGAGCGAGGACGGCGACATTGCCGGTCACGTCCGAGCGAGAACGAGAAAAGCTGCCAAGTCTCAGATCCAGAAGCGTCACAAAGGGGCGCGGTTCTTTAGGTGAAGTGGCGGATGATCTGGAGCTTGCCGCGGCCGTCCTAGAGCCGCACTTCGACGCTGTAAGAGACGTCTTTGCGGAGTATCGCCCGAACGGTGGGAATCCACTCAAGAAGCTCTGTAAGGTCCAGCTCATCGTAGACGAGGCTGTTCGTGACAGCCCCCGTCACTATGCAGCTTGCCGCACGGACGGGAAGTACATCATCCTAGCGCCCCAGGCGGCTGAGCTGCCGCTAGAGACGCTTGTCGCCATCATCACGCATGAGTTCGGGCATGCGGCTGACTTCATGTACCCAGGCATGTGGGTGTCACCTGACCGAGGGGACGAAGAAGCGATCTGGATTGGGGACCGAGAGCCGGACAAGTACACCCGCAAGTGGTTCAAGCTCTGGAACCAGCGGAGTGACGATCAAGTCGAGATGGCGGCAGACTCGATCGCGTATACTGTGACCGGGATGCCCATCACCTACTGTGGGCCTTGCATGTTGCAGTGTTTCAGTGGCCAGAAGGCGCGTCCCCGAGGCTTGCGATGATCGGTGACGACACTTCCCTTCCCCCGCTGCACAAGACGCCGGAGCTGTGGGACAAGGTCCAGCGCGATATCGACCGACGTGACATGCAGCTGTACGTAGCTGCCGGCGTGGCTGGCGGGATTGGGATCGGCGCCATCATCATCAAGGCTTTGATAGAGGGCGCTGAGACGGAAGAGGAGAAGGAAGCTGCGAAAAAGCTCCCCCTCTACATCGGCGCCATCGGTGGGACGTTTGCGGTGTTTCATCTGTTGGATCTGGACAAGCGGTGGCTGACGCCGGCTGGCTTGGAAGAGATCATCGAGGAGAAGTTCTGATGCTCAGGAAGTTTGTGGTGTTGTTGGTCGTCCTGCTGTCGCTTGGCAGCATGGGCTGCAGTTCTCAGGCTCGCATTGTTCAGGCTCAGACGGCGAACGCCATCGCGCAGAGCACCAACGACATGCTTCCTTGGATCTTGGAGAGCTACAATGAAGACGGCATGGATGCGCTCAAGGCGGTCAAGGCTGCCGGTGGGGGTCGTCTCGAAGCCGTGGCTGCGATCAACGACGTGAAGCGTGCCTGGAAGCCTGTTTGGCAGGCGTGGGATTCGCTTCAGCTTGCTCATGACAAATGGGCTACGATGCTTGAGGAAGGGGCTGATACAACTACGGCTCTTCGGGAGTTGAAGGATGCGTACTGCAAGTTTCGGCTGATTTTCCCGAAGAAGCTCCCTGTCATCCCCTTGGGGATCATCAAGTGCGAGGAACAGAAAGATGAGCAAGGAAGTAGCGGAAGCACTGGGCCAGGCCTCGGAGGTAGCGAAGGCGGCGTCAGCCGCTCCGGGCCCGGCAGGGATCGTCGCGAGCATCACGTCGATCGCTCTGAAGGCAGCGCAGGGTATCGCGGCAGCCGGGGGTGATCCGGTTGGCGAGATTCAGCGGATTCTTGGATCTGACAAGGGGGTCAAAGAGATCCACAAGGGATGGGACGAATGGATCCTGAGGAATTTCAGGCAATCCGTCCCTCCACCTCCGGACACGGAGCCCGACACTGTCCCGAAGACGGACACCCAACCGTCGATGCCGGCCGTCACTGGTGAAGACCTGATGGAGTCGGAGCCCCCTCTGGATATCTACGAACAGGTGATGAAGGAAGATGGCGAAGCGTAGGCGTAAGAAGCATGATGACACGGTCACGATCGATGTGTCGAGAGAAGAGCTGCTGAAGCACGGGGGCGCGATGGACTTCTACATCGCGAACTCCGGGAAGCCCCTCTGGTATATCGAGCAACATATCCCTGGGGAAGGGTGGGTCAGCACTGGAGCTTGGTTTGACCAGCCTTTCTCTTCTCGCAAAAAAGCGGTTTCGAGTCTTGAGTCTTCTCAGGAGGATTACGGTTGGCAGGGCCGTTTTCGTGTCGTCAACCATCGTGGCGATGTGACAGACGAGTACAACTTTCATGCGCCCTACGAGAAGAATCCGCTGCGACGTGGCTGGTCGCGTGAGATGATCAGCGACAACATCTCGATGCTCATGGACGAAGGTTTCCCGCAGAAGCAGGCGGTGGCCATCGCCCTTCGGACGGCTCGCAAGAACTACCGTCAGCGCCATCCTCGGGGACGCTTTCCGCGCCATCTTCAGGACACGCGATGATCGACCATCGGCAGGTTCCCACAGCGCCCATCGGGGCGCATCCGTACGCGTTGATGGGCAGTGCGTATGACCAGTCGGGCCAGCTTTGGCTGGTGTTTCGGTGTAGTCGCTGTGGAGACGTGTCGATGAAGCCTTGCAGTAGCCCGCAGCGCGCGCCTCAGCATGGGATGCGCTACGGGATGATGCACGCGCATGGCTTGACGCCAAGGAGACGATGATGGTTACGCCGAGAGAGTTGAAAGCTCCAAAGGAGCTGCGTGCGAAGTTCATGGGCAATTGGGACACGAAGCCGTCTCCTGACTGGGTGTCTGTGCCTGAGCCCAAGCTGATGGACAAGCGATTCAAGATGGCAGAGGAGCCTAGTGCTCTGTCATCTCGCAACATCTCTCTGGACTTGAAGCTGATCGATGTGCTTCGTTTCGGCCCGCATGCTGCCGATGCTCTCATTTCCGGGGCCACTAAGGTGGCGGTGAGAGTGAACGGCAAGCCTCGTCGTGCAACCTCCTCTGTTCGCTACATGGAGAAGGTGGTCACTGGAAGCTACGGCAGGCACAGGAGTCCAGATGCTTTGGCGATGCGAGCAAACATCGACTATCCGCTCAACCAAGCGGTGGGTGTCGAAGTCCAGCCATATGATCTGGCGCGGCGCAGTCCTTACTACTGCATGACGGTGGGCTGGCTTGTTTGGTCGCTTGCTCGGGCCTACGAGAAGATCTACGAGGAGCCTGATTACTACGGAGTCTGGGGCCATGGCCTGGAAGACCTTTTCTTCGAGTACTTGGTCGTCAACGGCAACGAAGTGCGAGAACTTGGCATCGGATCATGAAGCTCGTCGTTTGGACAGGACCGGTTGCAGAATTCCAGGTCCCTGGGGCCACGCTTCAGGGGTCGACGCGCAAGTTTATCAGCTGCACTGGTGATGGCCGAAAGACGGGCCGCCCGGACTGCCCAAATATCGGCGAGCAGCTGATGTTGGCCCCGGAGCTTCTCTTCACGAAGGTGAACGTCCCTGGCGCCGAGGTGGAGGACATCTACTGGGGCGCTTTCAGCGCGGGCGGTAGCCTTGTGAAGCGATGCTTGCTTGATGACAACTATCGCAAGCGCACGGCTGCGGTCCATCTGGCTGACGCTACGTACACGTCGACCTGGGTGAACAAGCAGGGCCGTGTCCCTCCTGCGATCGAGGGCTTCACCCAGTTTGCGGTCGACACCGTCGTGGGGCCCGGGGACAAGCTCTTCATCGCGACAGCCTCTCCGAACCCCAACGGTCAGTGGGCGACAGGTATCGAGAACCTGAAGGCTATTCAGGCCGCAGTCGAGGACCGAACGGGACAGCTCTTCACGCGCCGGAGCGACTTTTTTGGGATCACACCGGCGCCTGAGGAGGTCTGGCAGCTAGGGAACGTCATCTTGGCCCACTTCCCCTCGTACCCGCTGGGCCATGGGCATACGAAGATCGCCGACCAGGTCTGGCAAGGTCCCATCCAGCGCTGGGTGGACAAGGGGAAGGGACCCATCGATTCACCGATGGGCCTCCCGGTCATAGACCCTGGCAGCGGCCAGCCTCGGCCAAGCATCATCAACACGCTGGGTGGTGACGAGATGCTCATCGTTGGCGGTGTAGCGCTTGGAGCTTTCCTTCTTTTCAGGGTATTCACGCGGTCATGAAATACAGCATGAACCCGGGCCATCTTCCGGCGCTGGAGTCGTTGGTGGATGACAGTGCGTCGTATGATGACTTCGAGGAATACTATCCTGGCTCCGCTTCTGGTGAGTTGGGGGAAGAGGCCGAAGAGCGCGAACCTGAGAATCTCTACACTGGCCGGAATGTGATCTGGATCGGAGACAAGGGTCGCATGCTCCGGGTCGACCCTGACTACGCGCTTCACATCGAGGGGAACATCTTCTATCCCGAGAAACTGAACGCGGTCATGCAGGGCGTCATCCACCACCCTGAGAAGGTCTACTTCATCGCGCCGTATGGGACGGCCAGCAAGATCGATCTCCAGAGCGTCAAGGAGAGCATCGAGTACCATGGCTCCGGTGGCGACGACATGGATGAGCCGTACTCAACGGGGGATGATGACCTGGATGAGTACCTCGTTGATCCAGGCGAGTACCTCAGCGCTTACGGCGAGCCTGGCGAGGAAGAGTACGAGGAGATGAAGGAGGAGATGGAACAAGCTCTTCGCGATGCGGTGGAGAACGAGGAAGGCGATCTCGGCTCTTGGTCATTCACCATCCGTGACGGCAACCATCGCGCCTTCGGTTCACTGCTGGCTGATGAGCCCTACGTTTGGGCCATCCTCGACGACAACACCTTCCAGGACCTAATGGAAGGCAAGAAGCGCGGCACGCTCTCGGACAAGGACCGCGAGCTGCTGGATATGCTCTACTAGTTCGGGTAGACTTTCTACCCAAGATGATCCTCTTTGCGGGCAGCGACTGCGGGCGTGTGTTCATCGGGTACGCCAAGAACCCGCAGGAGCGCGTGGCGACGATACAGTCGTTCAGTCCTCGGGTTATCGAGCTGACTGCGACAGCTGAAGGCACGGTCAGGACGGAGGTCGCGCTCCGGTCCTATTTCGCGTCGTGTCACACGCATTCTGGTTGGTTCAGCCCGACGGATGAGCTGTGCAACCTGATCGGACACGTGGCGCGGCATGGCAAGCTGCCGTTGTGGCTCAAGCTCCCAGATGATGCGCAGGCAAAGCGGCAGGCGATGACGTTCACCTCGATGAAGGTGACGAAGCCTTTCCGGGATTGGATCAAGCGCGAGTCTGCTACACTTCAACTTCCGATGTACGAGGTCATCGAGCGAAAGTTCGAGCAGGCGTTCGGCCGACCTTGGGAGGCATGATGACGATCCGTCTCGTTGAGAACGCCGACCCTTCTCATGTTCTGCAGGCTTCGGTCGTCAAGAAGCGCTTGCACGTCGTTACACTCAAGCGAGTTGTTCGGCGTTCAGGTCCCTTTCGGCCTGAGGTGTCTTGGTCTCGCCGTTTTGACACTCGCACTGGTAGAGACTTGGATGATCATGGCGCCTTTCATATTCATCCCGACCACCTAGCCCATGTCTGAGCCGTCTTTCATCCCGCCGCTTGAGGTCGCTCGCGAGGCCCAGAAGGGCATCGACTTGCGGAACTCGTTGCCTCAGAGTCGCCGTTGCTGCACGTCAGTGGGGATCCGTCGGGGCTCTCAACTCGCGAATCAGCAGCGGGTGTCGCTCTCGACCATCAAGCGGATGGTGAGCTACTTCGCGCGTCACGAGGTCGACAAGAAGGGGAAGGGCTGGGGCGTCGACAGCAAGGGCTACCAGGCGTGGCTCTTGTGGGGCGGCGACTCTGGTCGCGACTGGGCTGAACAGACGCTCGCCGAGTACAAGGCGGGGGATTTCGAAGCGAATGCTTACACGCTGAACGGGTACCGCGAGAACCGGGCTCCGGGCTACCAGAGCTACGCTTGGACGACGCAGGACTGGCGCGTGGTCATCGTCAAGCGTGGCGGTGACGTGGACTACTCGGACAAGTGTGGCGCTCCGAGCAACAGCCTCTCTGGAGGTCGCAAGCGGCTCTGTCTGCCGAAGAGCGTCATTCAGCGCCTGATGCGCAGCAAGTCGGGCAAGGAAGCGCTGGTGAGCCAGGCTCGCAAGAAGGAGAAGGCTCCTCCGGGCCGCTCTGTGCGTTGGCACCCGCTCATCAAGCAGTATCACCGCGAGTTGGAAGCGAAGACCGTGAAGGACAAGCCGAAAAAGAAGAGATGATCTGGACTGTCCTGAAGCTGGCGGGGTTGGTCTTGATCGCTCTGGCGGTTGTCTACTTGCTGCTTGCGATCTTGCACAAGGGGCTCATCGAGTATCGACACTACCAGTGGGACAAACGCCGGAAAGAGGACGAGGACCCGGTAACCATGTGTCCCCTCGCCGCCGCGAAGCGGCTGGGCATCACCGAGAGCGAAGAGATCTATCATGAAACACACCACCAAGACCATTGACGAGCTGATCGCCCACCCCGAGCTGGCGCCGCTTCCAATCGACGCCATCCCGAACCAAATGGGGATCAACCTCTGCTCTGTCCATGGGATGAGCTGGACTCAGCAAGAGGACGGGCAGCTCGTCACGCTGACGATCCATTTCATCCCCGGGCCCGATATGCCGCCAGGCCCGGAAGAACCGGGACAGGCGCCGGAGCGAGATCTAGACGTGGAGGTGACGGCGTGTAACAGGTAACCGCGGAAGCCTCGCTCAAGCGGTTGCTGACCTCAGTAGCGGAGAGAGCCATCCGAACGGGAAGCGCAAAGACTCTTACTGAATTCGGGGACATGTGCATGAATATCGGAGAGCAGGTCTTTGCGGAAGTCTTGTACAAGAACGCGAAAGCTGCGCTGTTCGAGTCTGAAGGCGATGTCATCACCCAGATGCGCTCAGCGGAAGACTGATCGCGGATTCTACAGTAGAATCGACTCGTGGCCCAGAGTGTCATCAGCCTCGACAAGCCGCAGGATCAGCAGACCCGAACGGAGCTGACCCTCGGTCAGATCGGACAGGAGTGGAAGTACCAGCCTCGTGGTCAGGCCTTCACTTCGGCGCTGGTGGACTTTCTTCGTGCGATCAGGAGCCGTAACACCCTGAGAAGCTACAGCTTTTCCATTCTCCAGTTCTTCGAGTGGTACCGTAAAGAGAAGGGTCGAATCGTCACTCCCGACCAAGTGCGGCGTGCAGATGCGGTAGAGTTCGCTCGGTGGCTGCGTGAGCACGACGACCCTCTGACGGAGGAGCGGTTGCGTGCTGACCCGAGTCGCCGGGATGATCTCATCATCTTCGAGGTCGTGAAGGACAACCCTGGCATCAACTTGGAGGGTTTGCGTACCAAGACCTTCATGACGCGCAGCTACGACTGGTACGTGAAGCGGTTGGGCTGTCTGGTAAGAGCCAAGACCCTGGTGAGGACACCCACGGTTGAAGAATATCGACGAGCGAACGGAGGCGCTGTCATTCGGCCTCCTGAGGATGTGTTTCGGTACTACGTCCCGAAGGTCCAGGCGCCTTCAGGCGCCGAGCGTGCGTCCATGATGGTCACGCGCTTGAGCGCCCTCAGCTCGCTCTGGAAGTACTTCATCACGAGCAGCACGGAGAACGTGCCGGGTCGTGAGGAGCCGCTCTTGCGGTTCAACATCTGGACGCCGCCGCTGAAGCAGGTGCTCAGTGAGGCACCGAGCTTCAGACAGCAGGCGCGCAAGGCCAAGCAGACGCCCTTGACGTTCTTCCTGCGGCTGTTGGCTACGACGTTCACACGAACGCACGGCGGCGGTGCCTTGGCAGCGGCAGAGGCTGCATTCTGGGGCCGTCCTGTGCCCCCGCCCATCCGAGGGCGAGAGCCGACGTTCAAGGACGTCCGGGATCGTGCGTTGCTTATCTTCATGGCGCAGACGGGTGCGCGTTCGGTGGAGGTCCATCGCCTGAAGCGTCGTGACTACGACCGGCCGATGGTGACGCTGCTTGGCAAGCGGAACAAGAAGCGCAAGGTGATCGTGCCTCCTGCTGCGCAGCGTGCCCTGGTGGAGATGGATGTCCGCATCCAGAAAATGGCAGAGCACCAGCTCCGTTACCAGGGCAAGAGCCGCGCGGCGTCGCTCTTGAGCCGCGACGATGCGCCTCTCATCCCGGCCGTTGCCTACTGGGGCGCGAACGCGGGCACGGGCGAGGCAGGTCTCACGCGCCCGGGGATCGCGATGATGCTTCGCCGTCGAGCGGAAAAGGCTGGTATCGAGCCGGGAAGCCCGGACTTCCAGCGAGCGCACCCTCATGGTTTGCGTGGCTTGTTCGCGCGCATCGCCATCGAAGGCGGAACGCCCATGAACCGGGTTCAGAAGATGCTCGGCCACACGAGTGTTGCGACGACGGGCCTCTACATCGAGGAGTTCGACGAGGAGAAGATGATCGCGGAGCCGTTCCGGCTCCGGCCCCAGCCCGAGGCCCCATCGGGGGCCCGCGTCGCCCCCAGGGCGACAGTACCTGGGCGTTCGTTCCGTGAGCTTCCGCCTGAGCCTGAGGTGCCGACGATCTCTTCTGAGGACATCGAGCCCATGGGTGTCCCCGAGGCGCCGCGCCCCCGTCTTCGCCCGGCGCGACCTCAAGCCGAGGAACGTCGCCCAGCGCGACCTCAAACCCGAGAAGTTGAGCCGGTCGAGGCGGTGGAGTTCGAGGATCTGGGCAGCGCGCCAGGGCCTTCGAGCGAAGAAGCTTTCATCCAGAACATCGAGAAGCGTCGAGGCAAGCGTCTGACGAGCGGCGAGGATACGAAGATTCAAACCTGCTTGAGTCTGGACGCCGAGTCGATTCGACGGCTCTGCATCATCTACCGGGTCCATTGGGGCGAGAAGGGCAACCGGCAGCAGCTCATCAAGAGCGGAGGCCGCAAGAAGCAGAGCTTGGTCTCCAAGATGGAGTTCATCCCGAACCAAAGTGAGTTCGACGAGGACTTCGATGAAGATGAGGATGATGAGGATCTAAGCTTCGAGGACTTCGGCAAGCTGGTGGGTCGCTTTGACGAGCCGGATGATGAACCGATCGTGCTTGACCCGAAGATCGAAGAAGCGCGCCAGCGTCAGCGTGCAAGAGCAGACGACGGGAGGCTCTACGGCCCCGCTGGTCTGGACTTGGCCAACTGGGTCTTCTCCGGAAAGGAGAGCGGGCTCAACTGGTGGCTTGGCACGGACGGAAAGCTTTCCCCCGCGATGCCAGTGATGAGCCCCGGGCAGGTCGGAGACTGCGGACCAGATGATGGTGTGTGCCGAGGTCTGTCTGAGCTTTGGATGGAGTGGGCTTCTGATGCAGGGAAGTTCACCCGCGTACTCGCGCTGGAGAAGTGGATCGAAGAGTCGCTGAAGGTGACGGCGCAGGTCCAAGACGTTCTTTCGGGCCGAGAGGGACGCTTCGTTGCGCCTGAGGCGCCGTGGCCGGAGACGAAGCTTCGAGGTAGCTTCAGGGCGCCTGAGCCGCGTGAGGTGTTTCGGGAGCACCTTCCGGAGGAGATCATCGCTTGGTTCCGCGTCCGTGGCGGCCAGTACCGCACGACACCAGGCACGCCAGAGGGCTGGGAGAAGAAGCAGCAGACGCCGCAGCCCATGAGCGATCTGGCTCCGGCTTGGTATGCAGACAGTGACCCGGTCTACGATCTTCCGTTTGACGAGCGCGAGGAGATGCTGGACTGGCTGGCTGCTGCGACCAATCAGCCCGTCCGCAGCATGAAGCGTCAGTTCGATCGGTTCTCTCGTGTAGACGTCGCGAAGTTCATCGACGCGCTTTGCAGCATCGATGGTTCGCTAGATCAGCTGCAAGAGGAGAAGGCGAGAAGCCGAGGTCAGGTCAACACGCGGAGCTTCGAGGCTGCTGCGCAGCGCGTCTCTGACGAGCTGGAGGTGTTCGTCTCAAGGGTGGCCAACCAGCCTGGGTATGACGCGATGGCTTTGATCAAGAAGCGGAAGAAGGGGGAGCTTCAGACGGTGGGAGCCGGCGGCAAGCGTCAGCGGTTCTACTTGAACGAGGTGCGAAAGTTGTTTGGCAAAGAAGCCGCCGAGGACAGAGCCCTGAGACTCGTCGCCCTGTGTGACAAGGCTCCTCTGTCGGCGTTCCGTGAGCTGTTCAACATCGAGAGCCAGACCATTGTGCACACGATGGCTTTCAAGGAAGACTTCGCGCTCCGGCATCAGGCCCACTCTGAGTGTGTTGCGCGCCGGATCGCGCGGCGGCTTTGGGAGATCATCCAGGGGCGCCAGAAGGGCAAGCAGTACATCCAGCGTCCTGAGTTCACGTCGCTCCTGGTTGAGATCATGAAGAGCTACAAGGTGCCTTGCGCCCCTGCCCAGGAAGACGAGCTTCGTCGCATGCTTCGGCGCCAAGGCATGAGCCTGGAGCGCCCTGAAGGCATCATCCGAGCGTACGAGTCGATCCGAGAGCGCTCTACCGTGGTCGAGCCGACGTTCGCTGAAAGCATGTTCGACGACTTCAACGAGGAGTTTGCCTCTGCTCGCCAGCAAGAGTTCGTCGGTGATATCTTCCGGGAGAACTACCGTCGCAACGGCAACGCTTTCGACCTTCCCACCCCCGTTCATCTCTGGGGTGCCATCCTCTAGGAGATCCCATGGACCCCATCCTTGCAGCCATTCTGCTCGCCCTTGGTGGCGGCGCTGTCGTTTACCACAAGAAGAAGAAGGAGACGTGCAAGCCAGTAGAGACCTTGCTCGGACTGACCTTTCATCCTGACGGAGGGTCAGAGAGCGAGCAGCTGTACGAGACGCGTACGCTGCCTTTAGGCATGAACCGTGCTCAAGAGATGACTTTTGTCTTTCAGCTGATGGCCACGATCGTCCCGAAGCATCTCAAGCCGAACACGCCAGGAGGCATGTGGCGTGTGCGCAAGTGGGAGGTGGCTCAGGACCAGACCAAGTGTCCTCCGGTCTTCGCGAAGAGTAAGGTGCTGGCGATGCAGTACGTCGACCCGAAGGACCCTCACAACAGCTCACTCCCGAGCTTTGGGATCTAAAAGCTGAAGCCAGCGTGGATCGAGACACGCTGGCTTCAGGGTGGCCACCAGTGGGCAGGGGTGACCTCGTAGGCTACGCCTACGTATAGTCTGACTCAGTTGACTTCAGTCTGTCCAGTGTCGGTGATGAAGTTGATGTTGGCCATCAGCTCATCGTGGCTAGACGCTTCCAGCTCGACGTAGAAGTCGCCGTTGAACTCGGCCATCCAGCGCATGTTCTCGTCTCGCCAGATCACCCAGTAGGGCGCACTCGCCAAGGCCTTCTTCTTCCTCTTCCGGAGCTGGCTCCGGGTGATTCGAACGCCACTCATGGTTTCACTTCATCGTCGCCGCGCCAGCGATGACGAGGCCGACTCCGATGATGAGAAAGAGGATGGCCTTGTCGTCGCTCATGGCTTCTACGCCATGGTAGCCGTGGTAGGACGGGGCCGGCGTGTGCGGAACGAAGAGCCCTCCCGGGTTCTGCTTTCCAGTGATGGTTCGGATCTTTCGTTCTTGCATCTCAGGGGGCCAAGTAGAGGGTGAGGCCGACGATGGCGCCAGCTACGGCAAGCGCTGCCCAGAGGGGCGTGGTGTCTTGCTCGAACCCGACGATGGGCGTGGGCTCAAAGGGCATTGTAGCGCGATCACGTTCGATGTCGCGAGCATAGCGGTAGCGTGAGACCGATAGAGGGATGGTCAGGTCTACTGGCATCCCAGGTCGTCTCGTCTTCGGGTCTGGTCGAGCCAGGAGCACCCTTCTGCCGCCAAGGTAGGCTTCGAGCACCGGCGCGTTGGGATCGAGCCTTCTCGTGTCATCGATGGGATCGAGGCGCGGGAAGAGGACGTTCTTCTCACCTGGGAATGCGAAGCGGTTCACAATGTCTCCTCAAGTTTTCCACAGGTTCTTGCTCCTGTCTCAAGAGATAGGTTAGCCTTTGACCGTGCCGGTCTACAAGACCTTCAAGTATCGGGTCTATCCCGATGAAGCACAGGAGCAGAGACTGCTCTCCTGGGAGAACACCCTTCGCTTCTTGTGGAACCTTGCACTGGAACAGCATTTGATGGGCATGCGCCGCTGCAAAGGGGAGAAGGTGTACCCCACGGCTTTCGACCAGATCAAGCAGCTGAAGCACCTTCGCGCAGAGCATGACTGGATCCGTGACGTCCCTCGTGACGTTGCTACACAGACGCTCATGACACTGGAGAAGGCCTGGAAGCGCTGCTTCAAAGGCGTGAGCAAGGCGCCCCGCTTCAAAAAGAAGGGCCGCCATCGCATGGCCATGACGGAGCCTCGCGCGTGCAAGCTTGAAGGTTCGAGGCTTCAGTTCCCGAAGGTGGGAAGGATGAAGATCGTGGTTCACCGTCCCTTCGAAGGGAAGATGAAGAGCGTGACCATCGTGCGGGACGCAGATCACTGGTACGCTTGCTTGCTGTCTGAGGTCGAGCACGGTGCACCAGGGCTTTCGGATGAGCGCTCGATAGGCATCGATCGAGGCATCACCTACTTTGCAGCTGACAGCGACGGTCGTCTCATCAAGAGCCCACGTCCACTCAAGCGTTCGCTCGAACAGCTTCGCCGTGCGCACAAGAAGCTCAGTCGCAAGAAGAAGGGCTCGGCGAACTTCTTGAAGCAGAAGAAGAAGCTTGCGCGACTGCATCGTCGTGTGCGGCAGCAGCGCCGCCACTTCTTGCATGAGCTTTCGACCTTCTACGCTCGAAACTACTCGCGGGTCGTTATCGAAGACCTTCGGGTCAGGAACATGATCCGAAATCCCTTTCTCGCTCGTCACATCGCAGATGCGGGTTGGAGCCAGTTCCGGGGGATGCTGGCGTACAAGCTGGAGTGGAACGGCGGGGAGCTGATCGAAGTGGAGCCTGCCTACACTTCTCAGACCTGCTCGGTGTGCGGCTACACGGACGAGGCCTCTCGTGATGGCGAGGACTTCTTCTGCACTTCGTGTGGCTTCTACTCGCAAGCGGACTTGAATGCCGCTACCATCATTCTAGGCCGTGGGAACGCCTCGGCCCTGCCTGTGGAGGGTTCTTGCGTTGGCATCCCTGTGAAGCAGGAAAGCCCTTCGGGGCAGGCCCTTCGGGGCTCTTTACTGTAGGTGAACTAGTTGCCTGCCGAAGAGTTACCGTAGATGAGTTAGATCCTCATCGGCCCCTGTTACAGAAGCAGTCCACAGGGCCACTGCTGTCTCGGCCTTGCAAGCCTTCGTACATTCAGACCAGTCGTACATGCAGTTGAGGTAGCAAACACCTCTCTTTTCTCTCGGTATGAACTGGCATCCCTTGAGGCAGCTGCGGTACTTCCGAGTGCACGTCTCTTCGCAGTCAGGTTCGGGCGATGCGTCGTAGTAGACGCTGTCACATTCCACGAGGCACTGCGTGCCGGTGTAGCAGGGCGTGGCGGGCACCATCGACCAGAGCAAGAGCTGAAGGACTGGGTCGAAGAGGTGCAGGAAGAACATCATTCCTCGTCAGGGTGGATGTGGATCTGACAGCCGTAGGTGTGTGGCTGGGCGTGCTTCCACTGAACGTAGGTGAAGCTGACGACCTCTCGCCTTTTGTCATCGACCCCAAGCCACTGACAGACGCCATCGCGGATGTGCTTCAGTGACATCGGCAGGTTGTCGTCTTCGTCGAGTCCTCTGGGGGCGATGCGAGCCAGTGTGATCCGAGCCCCGGGGACACGAGGCTTCTTCGCCTTGCTTCGAAGGAAGAGCACGGTCTCACCACGTTGGTGGGCGATGCGCTTTGTCCTTTTTCGGTCACGTGTGTGACCACGAAAGTTCGCGGCGGAAGGAAGGTAGAAAGGAACCTGAAGGATTTGAATCCCGTCAGGGTCGAGCCCGTACTTGAACTGGACCAGTTCGATGCGCTTTGCGCTATTCTTCTTGAGAGGTCTTGCCATGTCAGCAGCAGATGAACGAGATGGTGCCGTCACTCCCCCCAGAGGGTCGGGGAACGTCGCACTCGCTGCGATCGCTCGCGAGGTGGCAGAAGCGGCAGAGCGTGCTGCTTTTTTGCGGCGAAAGAACCCCTTGACCATGGCAGAATCCGACTTCCTCTATGCTACTGCGATACGGCTCGAAGAGCTAGCGCAGCGCTTTGAGGTCTGGCCTCAGCTCTCGCCGGACGTGATCATGGCGGAGCGTCCTCAGATGGTCGACGAGCTGGTTGAGATCAAGCAGCAGCTCGAAAGCATCGGGGTCATCGGCCCTTACGCCTCTTCTGAAGATAGGTGACGACGAAGAAGCCGAGCACTCCTCCTGCGACCGCAGGCACGACGGTCTTCGGGGCAAGCACGGGGCTCTTCTTCTTGGGCCCATCAAGCCAGCCGAAGAAGCTCGTGCTGCCCGCGGCCCCGTCAGGCCCGAAGGAGAAGTGGACGTGGTCGGTGTGGGGGCTTCTTCCCGTGTAGGGGCGCCAAGAGGTGCTGATGCGAGGCGAGTAGATCTTTTTGTTCCAGATGACGTAGCCGAGGCCTGCACGTCGAAACATCTCTGCGTCGTTCTTCAGCAGCCACTGAAGCATGTCCTCTGCGATGGCTGCTTCTTGAGGGTCACTCGCGTTCAGCCCCCAGTCCCAGGCGCTGCCGCTGTAGTGTCCACTGGTGGAGCCGGTGAGACCACACTCGCGAACGATACCTAGGCTTCGCCCGCCCCACTCGCTCATGACCCAATCCTTGAAGCGAACGACACCAGGCTGGGGGCTAGGGTCACAGACGCTCTCATCGAAGGAGGTGAACGGCTCCGGTGGTGTTGTGAAGTCTGAACTGCTCGGTCTCATGGTGGAAGCGTCACGATTTCGAGCCAGAACTTCTTCACAGCGCCCATGATGGCGACGAGCTTGGCGAAGCTGGCAGGCTTCACCAGGTAGCATGAAGCGAAATTGTGGTAGGCCTTGAGGACATCTCCGTCGGCGTCAGACGTACTGAGGATGAGGACGGGGATGGAAGAAGTGGCGGGGTCACTCTTCAGTTCGACGAGGAATTCATGTCCTGAGACCCCTGGCAGGTTGAGGTCGAGTAGAAGGACTTGGGGCCGGATGCTCTTGATCGTCTTCCTGGCCTCACGAACGTCTCTCGCTCGGTAGATCGTAGCGTGATCCTTCCAGTTTGGCGCAGCCTTATCGAGCGCAAGCTCAATCTGGATAGCGTCTGAGTCGCTATCCTCTAGATGCATGACAACAACCTTGATTTTAGCGCTTCGTTTCATCTGATGGGGACTCTGAAGGTAAAGTGCGAGCCCTTGCCGAGCCCTTTGGAGGTCCCCCAGATCCGTCCGCCTACTTTTGAGATGATATCTTTGCAGATGGCAAGCCCCATGCCGACGCCGGGCGTTTCTTGATGGGGAGAAAGCCTGTGGAAGGGCTCGAAGATCCTTCCTGCGTCTTCTGGCTCGAAGCCCAATCCGTTGTCCTGAACGGACACGACGAGGTCTTTGTCTTCCAAGAAGGCTGTGACTTGAATCTCAGATGGCACGTCCTTGCGTTGATACTTGATGGCGTTGTCGATGAAGTTGAAGAGGACTCGCTTGAGCGAGCTGATAACGATGACTTCTTCATCGATCGACCATCGGACGCTGATCGTGCTGTTGTTCTCCTGAAGCTTCGACTTCGCCATCTCGACTGCTTCTTGGATCATCCGCTTGGCGGTGATGGGTTCGATATCGGATGCAGGTTTTTCGGACAGAGCGTAGTTGCGAAGCTCTTGGATCATTTCATGGAGTTTCAACGCTCCACTGTTGATGTGTTGAAGGTACTCTTCTCGCTGCGACGGCTGGACGCTGTCCCAGTGGGTCAACAAGATCTCGCTGAACCCCACGATGGCCCGGGTAGGCTCTTTCAGGTCATGAGCGAGTGCACGGATGAATTTTTCGTTCTTGTTGTTTGCGATCTCCGCAGCGCGCCCCAAAGCCATGTTGTCGAGCACGATTTCTTTCACGTCCTTGTAGGTCATGAGCACGTGTTGGCGGTTGATTCGATGAAGCGACCCTACGAACCACCCCGACGAAGGCTCATCCTTGAACAGGACATCATCTGACTCTCCAGTCTTTGCACAGCTATGGATCTGTTCGGCGAGCGTCTCATACCCTTCGAACTCGTTCATGGACTTTCCGATGGGGTCAGCGACGGGCGTGAAGCGTTCTAGGCTGTGCGATGAGATGTAGTCCACCACGATATCGCTCGGTTCCTTGTGACAGTTGCTGTAGATGACAGCCAAAACAGGAACAATTTCAAGCGCGTTCTTGTACTCTCGGACTTTCACATCAGACTCGTAAGGAACTCCCAGAGGACTGGGGCTTGATCGCGAAGGCCGGCGCCGCCGGCTGCGATCATGAAGGCGAGAATAGCAAGCTGTCGCTTGGTCTTCTTGTCGAAGGTTTTCAGGTCTACGCTGATCTCCTTCTGTTTCTCTTCGAGGTAGACGCTGTCGCGAGCGAGCACCTTCTGAGCCTCTTCGAGGCTAACCTGTCGGATACGAGAAGTGTTGATCGCCTCGTCTTGTCGAGCATCCTTCTCGACCTGGAGTTTCATCATCTGGAAGAGCCCATCGATGCTGTGAGCTAGCGCTCTCTGGTGCTCTCTCAGGTGGTCGTGGTGCTCTGTTTCGACGTTGAACTCTTTGCCTACCTGGCTTTCAGGGGCCTGTGAGGAGACGCTGATGAGCGTCTTTGTGGCGCGTTCTGCGTTGTTGACCGCCTCTGCTTGGTCTTGCGCGACTCTGATCTCATAGTGCGACCGCTGAACGGTCATCATCAGGGTGTTGAGGACCTGCTTTGCCTTCAGACCGGGAACCTTGATGATGTAGTCGCTGGCGCCTTCGGCGATGAGTTGCTTGGTCAGCGTCTGGTCGTCGAGTCCGGAGTAGATGACGATGGGGGTAGGCCGAGCGACCGGGTAGAGGTGCTGAAAGGTCGTCTTCCCCTCGGAGTCGGGCAGGTTGAGGTCGAGGAGCACGACGTCGTAGGGCTCTCGATTTCGAAGCATTTTCAACGCTTGGTCGAGCGTACCGGCCTCATCGAACTGATGAAACAGACCTGTTTCACGATCCGCTTGCGCCTCCAGCATGGCTGTGAGGAGTCTCCGATCGGTCTCGGAGTCGTCTACGACAAGAACCCGCATCAGTGTTATCTTAGCCCGGATGAGCATCCGCGTGAAGGCTCGTGTTGTGTCCGTAAGGCCCCGATTCGATGGCATGTTTCGGGTGACCCTGGGTCCTGGTCCTCGGATCTTTTCTTACTCCACGCCCAACCCTCCCAAGCTGGGAGACTTGGTACTGGTGGAGGGCGCGAAGGGCACCAGACTCAACTCAAGTCGTGCAAATCAGGCGGACATCACCCTCCTTGAAGGGGGGCGTCATATGGTCATCCCGGATGAGTGGCCTCGCCGAGTCGTCGCCCCTCATTGGATCAAGATGATCCATGGCGTGGTGAACCGGAAGCCTTTCCCCTATCAGGCTGAGGGGGCGGGGTGGCTCGCCTCTCGGATTGCAGGTCGGAAAGGAGCCATCCTCGCGGACGATCCTGGTCTGGGAAAGACCTTTCAGGTGCTCTCTTCGATCGCTGCGACACGCGCGACGCCGACCATCATCGTCTGCCCGACATCCTTGAAGGACAACTGGGCCCGAGAGCTGAATCACTTGAAGCCAAAGCTCGTACCGTTCGTCATCAACGGTCAGGAGGGGATGCTTAGGCCTGCGCACCTATACATTTTGTCGTATGCGACGTTGCGCGCTCGTGCGAGGCAGCTGTCGAAGTTGGTACGCCCAAAGCTCATCGTCTTCGACGAGGCGCATCTGCTCAAGGAGCCGCTGCCGAGTCCAACGCATCGCGCGTCGATCGCAACGCAGTTCGCGCATCATATCGGCAACGTGGTGCTTATGACGGGCACTCCGCTATTGAACCGGCCAGAGGAGATGTGGCGGTTGCTTCACATCGTAGATAAGAAGGAGTGGCCGGACTTCAAGGCCTACAAGAAGCGCTATTGCTCCGCGCTCACAAAGCAAGAGAGAGAGGCGATGAGGAAGGTTCGTTCGATCGTTACGGATCACGGCCGGGCCAAGCATGTCGACGAGCTGCAGGCTCTTACGGCGCCGTATATCCTGCGTCGCCAGCGGGACGAGACCATCAAGCAACAGCTGCCGCCGAAGGAACGCAGAAGGATCGTCGTAGACCTGCATCCCTACGACGCTGCGCACTACCAGAAGGCTGAGAAGGATTTCATCAAGTGGCTCACGGATGTCGCCGGAGGCGAGCGTGCGCAGAGCGCGAAGCGCGGCCAGGCGATCGTGAAGCTCAACGTGTTGCGTCGCATCGCGGCAGTCGGCAAACTTCGCTCAGCAGCGAAGAGCTACCTCGAAGCATGGTTCGAGAACGAGAAGCGCCCCTTGGTGGTGTTCGCTTACCATCGTCCAGTTCTGTGGGGTCTCGAAGCGATCTGCCAGAACGCTGGCATTGCTTCCGTTCATCTGAAGGGTAGCGACCCTTCGAACAAACGGCAGCTGAAGGTCGACAAGTTCATGAGCGGAGAGGTCGACGTCTTCTTGGCGCCCATCCGAAGCGCTGGCGTGGGCTTGAACCTCCAGCGCGCGAGCGACATGCTTTTCCTAGAGCGGGAGTGGACTCCAGCGCTGATGGGCCAAGCAGAGAGCCGCTGCCACCGTCTTGGTCAGCGCAACAAGGTGACGGTGACGTACCTCGATGCTCGCAACACAGTGGATGAGCACATTGCCCGTGTGTTGAAAGCGAAGCAGACGTTGATCGATCAGGTTGTCGACAACAAGAAGCCGAGCCGGGAAGCGCGCCAGGACATGACCATCGAAGCGATCGACGACATCATCGGAGCGATGGCGGGACGCCGTTCGCCTTTCAGGCGGACTGCTTGAGCGCGAGAGGCAGCGAAGAGAAGAGCTGCTCGGGGTCGCTCACAAGCCCGTGGGCTTCAGCTTTGCCGCCAACGGCCACGGCCGTCAGCTGCATGTTGAGGTCGGGCTCACGAAACCCGACAGCCTTCAGTCCTCGGGGACTGAGCGTGTTCTCCAGCCAGTTCTTGAGGTTCTCTTCGCCCTCGACCTGAAGGACGACGAGGTTCCCCTCCCAGTCTTTCTTGGCTTCGGGGTAGCGCTCGAAGAACTCGAACTGTGCGTGGCAGGCTTGAGCGATCTGAAGACCGGGGCTGATGTCGTTGCGGACGAGAACGTAGAGCTTCTTCATGTCAGGTTCCTTTGGAGCGAGAGACAGGACTCGAACCTGCGACCTCTAGGGGCATTACTCCTAGTGCTCTGGCCAAACTGAGCTACTCTCGCATGGCGCAGGAGGGCGGAATCGAACACGCCACCCTTCGGGTACCACGCACTGCGGCGCGTCCCCGGTGCTCCTCCAAGGAGCTGCTCCTGCATGGTGCACGGGGAAGGGTTCGAACCTCCGCCCTTCTCAGGGGTGTGGTAGCGCCGTAGGCCTGCGACCTGCACCGGGCGCACGGACTGTTCCTGTCCGCCGCCACCGGTCAAGGTGAGCGCTCCCTCCTTCCCGAGTGCTCTACCACAGCCCGTCGGCTTCTGAGCTACCCGTGCAAAAACAGAAAGCCCATGCAGGCAGAGGCCTGTGGGCTTTCGACTCCAACGACGCCGGATGGGGTGGTCCATTGAAGAGCTGTCGAGCAGCTGACTGTCAATGTCGGTTGGAGGTCATGCAGAGATGTTTGCGCATCCCCGGCAGCACTGTCAAGCGTCTCCTTCTTCGAGACTCTTGCCCAGGTGCTGGACCTTGCCTTTTTTCTTGCCCGCTTCGTACCAGACAGGGTCCACGCTTACGTCTTGGGTCTTGATCGTCGGAAGCTCTTTGCCGAGGTGCTTGGTCAGCCACCGATCGGCTTCTTTTTTTCGGCATCTGAGGACGAGGGCGACTGATGCGGGCTCGTCGCTCAGAGCTTCTTTCCGTGCTTCTTCCAGCTGTATCTGGAGACCTCGAACGAATCCGATCCTCCAGCTGTTGATGGCGACACGTCCTTCGGCGCCGGAGGCGCGAGTGAGTCGCTCGATCTCCGAAGAGAGCCAGTTGAACATGTACCGCACCATCTCGATGTCGGTCTTGCGCCCAGCGAGAAGGATCTTCTTCTTTCCACCGACTCGGCTACGGCGCATGAACACCACGCCGTAGTGGTCACAGAGAGTCAGGGCGAGATCGTTCTTCCAGGTGGTCTTCCTCTTGTAGACCATCAGGGGCTCGTCTTCTTCGAGCGCTATGACCTCGTCGTTCTGGAACCCTGCGCTCTCTAGCTTTGCGATCTCGATGCGGTGCTTGTCGACGAGCTTGGCGAGGGCCTTGGCTGCGGCGAGCGCTTCGCCTTCGGTGGCAGCTCGCTCCTTGAGGTTCAGGAGCTTACGCGCCTTGTCGAGCACGTCCTGTGGTACGGGGTCTTTCATGTCTTCCCTTTCAAGTTACGACCGTAACATACTAGCGCACAAAAGGGGAGAGCCAGGGAAAAAGGAACACCTGATACTCCTCCCTGGCTCTCGCAATCTCGCTAGCAAAGCGGGCGCCGTGACGCCGCAGCCAAACTGCGGCGTCTGGTGTTCGTGCCTCGCTAGGAGTCTGCCCTCATCTTAGGGCGTCGTGCTGTTTTGGATCAAGCCCATGTTGTCTAGCTGAGTCAAAAGGTTTGCGAGAGCGACGTTGCCGCCCCGAGAGCCAGTGACGGTAGGTCGCGTGATGCCAGCTGCACCATAGAACCCGACAGTGTCTGTCGCCGCTCCAGCGATGATCGCGTTCTCGTTTGCGCGGAAGTTGCTCGACACCTGGGTCTGGAGCCCGGAGACGCCGATCGATACGTTGCCAGCGTTGCCGGTGAACAGGTTCACGCTGTTGCCCGTCGCAGCTGCGGTGACATCGAATGCTACGGTACCGGTCGTCTCGAAGAGGAATCCCGTCGTAGACAGCATCGTGGTGGGTCCGCCACCAGCAGTGTTACCGATGGTCAGACTTCCGGCGTTGGCCGTCCACATGTCGACGTTGGCACCTGGAGTGGCCGGAGAGACGTCGATGTCGATGGGTCCAGGCGCCCCTGCAAAGAAGAAGGACGGATCGGTATTCCCGTTGCCCCAAGTGATCGCCTCTGCCCCGTTCGTGGTGTTGACGTCGATGTAGCTGTTCGCGGCCTCACGAACGCTGAAGGCCTGGGTCTGGTTGTCGTTGATGATGATTGTGGAGCCGACAACTGCGCCACCTCCGGACGTGAGCTGAGTGCTGGCTCCTGTGTTGTCTTGGTAGAACAGCTCGGTCACCGTCGAGACGTCGAGTGTGAAGAGTTGACCACGCTGAGCTGCCGTGGGGGGAGGTCCGCTGGTGCGCTCTCGGATGTCGAGGAACGAACCATCGTTGAGGTTGTCGCCACGGAGGTACAGGCCACCGTCACCAACGATGTCGACGCTCGGAGCGCCGGTGATGTTTCCCAGCTCGATGTTGTTCGAGCCGCCTGCGTTGATGTTGATGTAGTCTCGCGACGTACCGGCTTCAGTGATCCGCCAACTGTTGTTGGCTGCACGGATCGTGAAGAGCATCGAGGGGGTGTTAGCGCCACCGTTGCCGAATGACATCGATTCGGCAGCGGTGAAGGTGTCGATTTCGATGTAGTTGTTGATGTTTTCGCGGACGAGGAACGCGTTGTTGGTGTTGTCCGCGATGTTGATGTCGGTCTCGATGGTCGAGACTCCCGAGACGGGCCCGAGCGTGATGGTGGTTCCATCGAACGTGAAGTTGGCACTCCCGTCGAAGGAGCCTGCGTTGTTGAACTGGACCTGAGTGTTGGCGCCACCAGGCGTTCCGCCACCGCCACCAGGCGTGAGCTGCCGAACGTTACCGGCGCTGTCCTGGTAGAATAGCTCGGTCGTGCCAGCGGTGTCCTTGGTGTAGAGCTTGCCGGTGTTGGCGGCAGCGCCAGGGTCGCCGACGCGCTCGGTGATCACCAACTGTGTCCCGCCAGTGATGGCGATGTCGCCCGAGCCTGCGATCTCCAGACTGGGGTTCGACAGTGCGTTGCCCAGAACCATGCTGCCTGCGGCGTCGTCGATAGCGATGTAGGTGTTCGAGGTTCCGATCGTGATGGCCGTAGCCGACGCCGGTGTAGCGGTCATCGTGATGTTGCTCACACCGTTGCCGAGTTCGAGGCTGCCAGCTGTACCTTGAACCGTGGGCACCTCAACACGCGTAGCGATCGTGACAGCAGTCCCGTCGAACGTGAAGTTGTTGTTGCCGTCGAAGGAACCAGCGTTGTTGTACTGGACGTTGGTGTTGACGCCACCAGGCGCTCCGGTTGCGGGCGGGGTGAGCTGCCGGACGTTGCCAGCGGCGTCGATGTAGAACAGCTCGGTCTGACCGGCGACGTCCTTGGTGTAGACCTGACCGACGTTGGCCGCGGGGGTTGGGTCACCCACGCGCTCGGTGAAGAGGATCTGACTTCCGCCGGTGAGAGCGACGTTGCCGCTCCCGGAGAATTCCAGGTCAGGGTTGTCGGTGGTGTTGCCGACGACGATGTCGTTGGTGTTGTCGTCGATGGTCAGGTATGGGTTGGTTCCGCTCAAGCTGAAGAGCGTTCCAGAGCCGGGGACACCTTGAAGCGTCAGATCGCTTGCACCGTTTCCGACAGCCAAAGTCGCGCCAGTCCCTTGGACGACAGGCACCGAGAGCTGTGTCGCGATGTCGACGTTGGTGCCATCGAAGGTGAAGTTGGCGTTTCCGTTGAAGCTCCCGGCGTCGTTGAACTGAACGTTGGTGTTCGCGCCACCCGGAGCGCCGCCTGTTGCGGGTGGTGTGAGTTGCCGCACGTTGCCAGCTGAGTCTCGGTAGAACAGCTCGGTGACGCCCAGAACATCCTTCGTGTAGACCTTGCCCTCGTTGGCGACGGCCGCCGGATCTGTGGCTCTTTCAACGAGGCAGAGAGAGCCCCCGTCGATGCGAATGTTATTGTTTCCGGGAACGACGACCTCGATGTTTGGACCACCGAGAGAGAGGTTTTTACCACCGGTGGTGGCGTCGAAGACGATGGCGTCGTCGGTGCCGTCGGTAAGGACGAAGGATGCGGCCTGGTTCAGCTCAGAGTCCAGGGTGGTGGACCCGGTTGTCCCGTCGAAGGTTAGGGTGGAGCCTGTGCCGCCGGTGGAACCGATCTGAATGACCCCGCCAGCGGTGTCGATATTCAGGTAGTTGTTGGCGCCTTGGACGACCTGGAACGCGTTGGGAGAGGCCGCTGCATTGAGCACCTGAGTGCCGACGTTGACCTGATCGACTTCCAAGAGGGGCGCGAGCTGCCCCACGTTGAAGGTGTTGGTGGTCGCTTCAGCTCTGATCAGGTTGTCGGTGGAGCCGGAGGCGCGGTAGTTCAGCTCGTCGCCTTCCACGAGCGTGATGTCAGCGCTGATGTCGACGCCGGAGAGCGGAATCGCAGGATCGCCGAGAAGGATTTGACCCGTAGGCACCGCTCGGATGAGAGGGTCACCGACGCCATTCTGAGCACGGAAGCCAGACCCACCGGTGAGCGTCATGTTGACGTTACCGGTGTCGGCTGAGATTTCGAGATCGAGGGCAGAGCCGGGCACTGAAGTGATTTCAGTCACTTGAACCTGGGACTCAACACGCACATCGCCGATGATGCGAAGTTTCTCGGAGCCGGCCATGGTGGTCGCACCAATGGCTACATCGTCTGTGATGTTCTGGAGCCGAGTCACGCCTGCGGCACTGAGCCAGGGGCTGGCACCGCCCATGCCGAGTGCGGCGTAGGCGCCTCCGTTGGCGGAGAACTCCAGCTGACTGGTCGTCGCGTTGTAACGCAGGCGCCCTCGATCAGCGGGTGAAACTTCGACGTCCTGCCCCGAGGGAAGCTCCAGCGCTCGCGCACCGAAACCCTTGAAGCCCCAGCTTCCTTCATCTGCCATGTCTTTTGGTTCTCCGGGTAGCTCCCAGAGAGGATACCAGGTTGGGGCTATGAGGGCGAACGGAGAGGTGCTAGGCTTTCTGGGCTATGCCTCTCCCGAACCTGACGCAAGAAGAGACGGACGAGCTGAACGCCTGGCGTACCTGGCTCCAAGAAACGGCCATCAACCAGGGCACACCCCTCAGCTCGGCCCCTGCTGAGTCGACGGACAGCCTCAAGGTGATCATTCGGAAGTTCCACTCGCTGGATTCGGAAGCTGAAGTCCCTCTTCCGGGTTGGATCGACTCGGCAGTGGGCGCGGCCCCCTGAGGTGGGCTACCGCCAGCCTTTGATACCCTCGCAGAATCCTTCATAGTTTTCGGATACGAAGTCGAATCCACTTTGGCTGAAGGCGCTTAGGGTAGAAAAGCCCCCAGCACCACTGTGACCGCCGCCACCGAAGACCTTGGTGGCCTTGCTGCAGTCGTAGGTGGGATCAACTCGCCGGACGCTGAACTTGTAGCGGAGGGTTTCCTTGTCTTGGGGCTTCGTCTGGAAGCCGATGATGGCGGTGTAACTTGAGCCGACAGCCCGGGCATGGTCGGCAACTTCGTTGATGAGTCGCCCTTCTTCGTCGTCGGCAAAGACGCCAAAGTTGCCGATGGGCAGAAGTCGCTCTTCGTAGGCCTTCTTGGCGTTTTCGAGCAGGCGCTCACTGAGGACTCGGGCGAACATCTTCTCTTCGTTGGTCAGTGCGATGGTCTTTCGGGCCATGGCGCGCTCCTGTCCGAGGAAGTGAAGGTAGCCAGCTTGATCTGAGGCTTCTTTCCAGCGAGGGCTGTCACGTACCCAGGTGTCGTAGATGCAGGCTAGCTCGGCGAAGTCGCGAAGCTCTTCCTTCCGCTCGTAGAGCGGCATGCGTTGCTCGAAGACCCTGAAGGCAAGGCCGGCGCCGCTGGTGCGTTCGCTTTCTTCGGCGAAGAGACCGTGGTCGCCGAACATCTCGACGACGTGTTTCTGGGTCTTGTGGTGGTCGAGGCAGTAGTGACCTGCGTCCGCGAAGGCCTGAGCGTTGCTTTCGTGAGGCGTGATGTCGCAGAAGATGGCGCAGCCGTCACTGGGGTCTAGCTCCCTCTGACTGGGCGCTTCGTGCTGGACGAATTCGACGCGCGCGTCAGGGTAGCAAGCGCGAAGGATGAGGGCAGATGCGATGCCGTCGGCGCAGCTTCGGTGGCTAATGATGCGAGTGATCTGATCACGTTGCGGGGCTTTGAAGGTCATCAGTTGAGGTCTTTCTTGGCTTTCTTCTGGTTCGCTTTTGCAGCTTCGAGTTCAGCCATGGTCGCGACAGTCATCCACTCTTCGCAGAACTTGGGGCTGGTGTCGCAGAGCTTTTCAAAGCGCTTCAGCTTTTCTTCGTCGTCTTTGAGGTAGTGCTTCATCTCGACGACGATGACGGCACGGATGGCGTCGAGCATGACGACGCGAGTCAGAGGGCAGCACGAGGCGGTGCTGACCATCTGGGTCAAGAACGGGGGCAAGGTCATCTCGTTGATGCTTGTGATTGCGCGGTCGAGGTACTCTTCGATGGAGAGTTCCTTGAGCAGGTCGATGCACTGTTCCTTCTCTTCGTCTTTCAATTGGCTCTCCGGTCTAGTTCGAGAATGAGTCGTAGGATCCGGTCGTAGACCAGAGGGGGGACGTTGCCTGCGAGGGTCTTCGAGACCTCAGCGCAGATGGCTCGGCTGCTCATCTCTTGAATCTTCGTGTCTTTCTTCATCCGCCGAGCGTTCTTCTTGCGCTGGCAAGGGCACTTGACGCCTCGTTTTAGGGTATTGCCCTGCACTTCTCGCTGGCTGTTGCAAGCTCCGCAGTGAACGACCCAGTAGACTTGACTCCTCGGGCCGGTCGCGGTCTCGTAGACCCTGTCATTTCCAGACCTTCGGAGGACGAGTTGCGTGTCGAACCGAAGGCCAGTAAGGTCTTTCAACTTTCGAGGCATCAGGAGTTTTTCCGATGAAGAAGTGTGCACGCTGTCAGAGCGTTATGGGCCGTACGACGAAGGGTCCCTGGTGCAAGCGCTGTGTGGTGAAGGCGCTGCTGGTGACCAGTGAAGTGGTCATCCGACCTGAACCGGTTCGAGCTTCATCGCGTCCTTGAGGATCACGTCGGCTGCGATCTGAAGGCCTTCGAGACCGTTCCCGTCGTTCTCAATGACGATGTGGAATCTTTTGTCGGGGACTTCGTCCATCGCCGTTTCGGTGATGTGACTGGCGCCGTCTCCCTTGAGGCCCGAGCCTTTGCGCTTGATGCGCACCATCATGCCTCCGATGTCCTTGATCCGATCGATCTCGTTCGAGAACCTGCAGTCCGTGATGCAGACGATGTCGCAAGGGACACGCCCGCCATGGTAGTAGACGCCTTTCTTTCGCGAGTAGCCGAGCCCAAGCCCAATCCGCCCGCTCATGATGAGCCTCTGCGCCTTCCGGACAGCGGGCCGAGCCCAGATGTTCGGGTCGATTTGACGGCCTTTGTCGCCCAGCTCCTGTAGGATCTGACGTAGCGTCTTCCCGACTGGTTCATACACCTTCTCACGCTTCTCGGACGCCCCCCACAGGTCTTCGTCGGTGAACGCTCCGGGGTAGAGTTGCTGGATGAAGACCTTCATCGGATCGGCGATGGCCATGCGAACGACAGCTTGCTCGCGGCTTTCTGCGAGCATGCGTGCCAGGGTGTCTTTCCCCGAGCCTGCCTTACCGGATAGACCAATGATCATGATGTGCTTTCTTGGTGAGCTTGATGTGGTTGATGCGGGCCAGGCCGGCTTGCTTGCAGATGACGGGGATGTGCCCGTGGACATGGCCCTTCTTCTGAAGGATGGCGAGCATGTCCAGGAGCTTCTCGTGCTCGTCCCAGTTGTGTTCTATGAGCGTGCCGGTGAAGCGGACGCCGAGGTGTGCTTCGATGAGGATCCCAAGCAGGGAAGCCATCTCTTCTTCGTGTGAGGCCGCCTGGCCCTTGACCAGCTCGGGCGAATCTGCCGTGCGGGAGAAGTCGTCAGGTGCTGGGCCCAGGCCGAAGTTGTGCACGTCTCGCCTTTCTTCGCTGCAGACGAGGTAGTGGGCGACGTCGTGGATGACATCGCTGGCAGAGCGCGATCCGGCGATCTTGCGCTGAGACCCTTCGTAGGAGAAGACCTTCTTCTTGCCATAACCGTCGTCGTAGTTGCGGCCTGGTTTCATGCCCCAGCTGATGGTGAAGCCGCTCATTTTCGCGATGATGCCGAGCTGTCGCTTGATGCCGGCTGTGCATTCCTCATTCTCTCGCTGGATGAACTGGTAGCTGTAGCGTCTTCGGAGAAGCACTGCGACACGCTCTCGCTCGGAAGAACTGAGCCCGTACTCCTGGTCCTCGTACTTTCTCAGAAGCTGTCTGTCACTCAAGGTTCTCACAGATGCTTTCTCCGTACACTTTGATGCCGTTCATGACTGAGGTTCGATCCATCCCGAACAGAAACCCGATGGCTCGCGTCGACATGTTCTTTTTCGTGTAGAGGTAGAACCACAGATGAAACCTCGCGAGCGCGACGTGCTGCAGGCGGCTTCGCCCGCACAGTTCGTCGATGGTGACATGGTTTCTCTCACAGATGGTGTGAGCCAGCTGAAGCAGGCCACGCTCTTCAAGCTTGTCGACGGTGTCGTCCCACGTCCGACCGGGCTCAAACATCAGTGAACGAGGTAGAGGTTCTCTCCAGGCCCCGCGTAGTCGTTGCTTACATGCATGACTCTTCGCTCAGGAGCGTGGTAGCGGTAGACGCGCTTGCAGAGGCAGCGATGAGTGTAACGAGAGTCACACTGGCTCTCCATCTGCCTGAACGCGAACATCGGCAGCGTTCTGCCACAATAGCAGTAGCCCTCCTCAGGAAGGTCATCGCTTCTCTCTTCTTCATTCATCGCTTGCTCTCCAGAATTCTCCGCGCGATGTGGTCGCGGAAGACGCTGATGGCGCCGAGGAGTTGGAAGATTCCATTCGACGTCTCACTGCGCCAACTGACAGACTCAGGATCGCCTGGCTTGACCCAGACGGTGACGTAGTCGAGGATGTCGCCTTTTTCTGCCATCGCGAGCATCTCTCGGAAGGCCAACACGACGCGCCCTCGCTTTTCATCCATCGGGTCTGGCATCTGGATGACGTTGTCGTGTGCGCGAGGCTTGCCGTTCGCCTCCGGATTGAGGCCCTCGATGATGTAGGGTTTGTAGGGCATGACGCGCCAGAAGGCCTCGTCACCCGCATGCTCTTTAGCCCACTTGTAGGCGTCCTCGAAGTGACTGAAGAAGCCGCCAGCGGCGGAGTCCACCCAAGTCATCTTGCCGTGCTTCACGTGCAGGTTCTGGATGCGGAAGGAAAAGGGTCCGTTGATCACTTCGCTTGTTCTTTCTTCTGAATCTTCTTCGCAGCCTTGCAGACGGGGACGGTCATGCGACGGATGGCTCGCACATCGTCGAGGAGCTTCTTCTGGTAGCGGCTGACGTCGTTGCGGCGCGCACGCCGAGCGACCTGAAGGGCAAAGAGCAGGTGTCGCTCTGCGATGGCCATCTCCGCGTCTAGCTCTTCGGCCTCGTCGACCGTAAGATCGGTTTCTAGAAAGAAGCTCTCGCGCTTCGTTGACATCTTGCTCCCCTTTTGTAACGCACGTTACACCCGCCTTGGTCCTTGGGTCAAGTGCTGAAAGGCTGCAGCCCGACCAGTGACCAACCCGTCCATGACGGCTTCATCGATCTGGTCCTCATCCCAGCCTGATTGTCTGGCTTGCGTCTTGACCCATGTGAGCCGGTGCATGATCCAGTCGTCGAGGCCATCCACCTCGTCGGCGAAGGCTACGCGGTGGCCGATGGCGTGGAGCATCCGGTAGAGTTTGGGCTTGAGGATCCAGCTTCCGTTCATGTCATGAGGTCGCTGGTGCCTCGGCTCTCAAGCTCAAGGCGTTCGTTCTCTTCTCTCAGCTCTTGAAGCTCTTTCTTCAGCCCCTGAAGCTCCTCTTTCATCTCTCGTGTAGCGGCGCTGATGAAGCCCTCGATCCAGGGGTGCTCCTTGCGGAGCTTCTCGTGTGCGATGGCTTCCAGGTAGTGCTGAGCCCTGGTCAGCTCCTTCCGAAGTTCGTCGTTGCCCTTCCGGTTCAGGCGGCCCGGGTCGTAGAGGATCTCCGCGATGGCTACGGCGTACCTGCCGGGCTCGGTGTCTTGCATCTTCTGGTAGAGATTCATCATGACGGCTCCTTCTTTGTGAGGTTGTAGATCCATCGCGCCAGGACAGCGCCCATGAAGAGGATGGCCAAGAGCTTCCCAGTGTCTCCGAACCGGCTCAAGATTGTGGCCACGACGATGACCGCGAGGGGGAGCAGGAGGAAGACTCCAAATATGAGCATCAAGACAGCCCAGATGCGATGACCCTTGTTTGGAAACTGTGGCATCTCAGTCTACGACCTCGATTTCTAGGTTGGTCTCGATCCACACCGTCGCCCCGCAGCTCAGGGGCTTGTCGGGGTTGTAGACGACGCGGAAGGCCTCGTTGCCGCTGGGAAGCTTGGCGACGAGTTGATGCCCCTTCATGACGGGCTCTCCAGACTGCTTCACCGACAAGGGAGGCCGGCTGTCGCCATGGCGCTTGTTGAAGTCGATGTTGTGACGGTTGACCTTGATCCACTTCTTCTTCCGCTGCTTGACGACGTGCTTCGGGAAGCCGCCCCGCAGAAACATCAGCTCGTAACTGGCTCGCTGAACCAGCTCTCCTCGGTCGATGCTGTCGTTGATGATCTCATCGATCAGGTGCTGGTCACGCGCCAGTTGAGCCAGCGCACGGATGATGGCACCGTCCACGTACTTGTTGCCGCTGCTCATGACGCCGGAGCCTTCTGGATGAGAGCGCCGAGTTCGGGTGAGGTGCGCAGCACCCTGTAGATCATCTCTTCGTCGACCTCGATGTGGAACACTTCGATCTTGGAGAACTCCTTGCTGGGCCCTTGCATCGAAAACCACTTGTCGAGCTTCTCGTCCCAGCCTTGCTCGTTTTCATCGATGGCGTACTCGTCCCAGGCTTCGAGAAGCTCGGGCGCGTACTCGTCCTCATAGGTGCAGTTGCGTTGTCCGAAGATGGCGTAGATTCTCATCCGAGTGACTCCTCTGCCTTGGCCTTTTCGAGCGCGGCAGCGATGGTTGTATGTTTGATCTCCCAGCCGTTGTCCTTGAAGCGGTCGATCTTCTCTTTCACCTCGTTCTCCAGCCCCCACCAGCACTGGCAGCCCCAGACGACCTCTCCGGTGTCGAGGAGGATCTTCGCGTTGGTCTGCTTCACGTCGTGAAGCGCCTGGGCAATCCAGCCGTCATCAGGCGGCGGCACTTCGTAGCCCTGAAACGTTCCGTACCCGAGCACTTGGACGGTGTCGTTGTCGTAGTCGGCGCCGAGGATGGCACCGACGCGGTCTCCCTTGTTCATGGCTCTTCCCTTTCCTTTTCAAGGTCCTTGAGCCGCTTGTGGAGGCTCCAGATGGCAATGCTGTTGGCTGCGATGGCGAGACATACCGCCAAGGCGATGCTGAGAATGATCACTTTAGGCTGAGGATGAGTCTGAAGCCGAGGTGGTGAAGTTCTCGTGCGACCTGTCTGAAGGTCAGCTCGGCGTCTGGATGAAGGAGGTGTTGGTAGTCATCCTGGGAACGATCCGCTGACTCTACGGCCTTTGCGATCAGCTCTTGGATTTCGAAGCAGAGAGACTCCTCAGCTTCGATCTCCTTCTCACGCTCATTCTGGGGCTCGATGAGCCCTTCCCTGATTTTCATCAGAAGCCTCGCTTGTCTCGCACCTGCTCGATGGCGTGATATGCCAGCTTGCACCAGCGGGCGTCGTGGAGGGCGTGATGCTTGTTGAAGCCGGGGATGCGGAACTTGACGTCGCCGCCTGCGATCCAGCAGTTCTTCTCGTGGGTAACTTTTCTGACTTCCACACCCGTCTGCATGAGGTCGTGGCACCACATGGGGAAGCCTTCCGGGAGGTCGGTCATGTTGCCGAAAAGCTGACACATGACGACCCAGTCGTAGGCGCAGTAGTAGGCCCAGAACTGGTGCTGGGCCTGTCGCTGCAGGTTGTTCAGGTCGTCAAGGCAGAACTTGCGGACGGCTTTAGCAATCTGCTTCTTCGTCCTGAGTACCTCCTCTGAGCGCTCAAGGTAGGGAAGCACCTCCGCCTTGACGAACGCGTTGGCCTTTGAGTGGTCCGCCTCGCTGTTCTCCAGGTACAGCTCACGACCATCCTCGGCGACGATGCCGATGCTGAGCAGCTCGATGGTCTTGCCATCTTCCATGAATTCGGTGTCGAAGTAGTAGTTCATTTCTTTTTCTTTCGAAGATGTTGGTTCATCTTTTCCAGTCGAGTGTTCAGCTCTTCCAGGACGCCGGACGTCTTCGCCAGCTCTCCTTTCAGTCGTCTGTGGCGCCAGTTCCAGTAGAGCGCCTGGACGCCGAGGTAGATGCCGAGGCCGGTTTGGATCCCGATGAGCGTCTCAAGGGTCATCGATGTCGTCCAGGTTGATGATGAGGTCTTTGACCAAGTGACGTTCGACCCAGGTCTGGCCTTCTTCTCCGCTCCAAATCGCTCGAATCTTGCCTTCTCTGGGCAGCAGGGGGCTCATGTCGTTCATCCCGTATCTCTTGGCGTAGTCACGAGCGACGATGATCGCCTTCTCCAGGTCGACGGTGACGAGCAACGTCTCGAAGAGGAGCTGGTTGTAGAGCTTGTCGCCCTGGGCACGGCTGCCCCTGACGGCGAGGTAGATGATCATGCCATGCGCTCCATCAGTTTGAGCATCCGCTTCTGCGTCTTGGCGAGGTCGTAGACCATCATCCGCAGCTCGGCGCTGATGGATGGCCCATCTCGGTCGCCGCTCTGGCTTGCCTTGAGGAGTAGGCTTTGGATCTGACGGTCCAGGTGGTCGAACTCGGCTTGGTAGATTCTCTTCATGGGCCAGGGGACTGGAAGACTTCTCCTTTGAGAATGTCTCCGATGTGGATGGTTTCGACAGACTTGGAGATGACTTGGCCGAGCTGCATGTAGCAGTACTTCGGGACGCTTTCCTGTCCCTTCGCAAAGCGGATGCCGAGGCCCGTGGGCTGCCACATGCCGGCCTTGCGGCTCTTATCGCTCACGTCCTTCGGCTTCTTGCGTACGAGCCCCCAGTGGCGGAGCTTGGCGTAGTCGCCACCCTTGACGGGGTAGTGGGTGGTGCTGATCCAAATCTCGTCAACGGGTCTGTCTGGCTGCCCCACGACGATGCCGTCGTAGTATTTGCACAGCCACAGCAGCCATCGGGCTGCCTTTGGACTGATGGAGCGCCGGTACGTTTTGACGAGCTGGCCACAGCAGGGACACTCGGCCCCGCCAGGCTCTTCTGCCTTCTCCTTGAGCCAGTCTTGCACATCGCGGGTGGAGAAGAAGTAGGGCGCCTTCATGACGGCAGGCTTCATGACTCTTCGCTCTTTCCGCCGTCGATGACGGCGAAGTTGGGGGCGACGGCGTGTTGAGGGTTGACCATTTCGGAGACGAAGTGTGCCGCGATGAGGGCTTTCATCTGCTCAGGGGTCGCGTGGGGAGGATGGGCGCCGACGCGGAAGGTTTCGGAGACGATGGCTTCAACGGATCCAGCGAGAATGCGTGCCCAGGAGCTTGGTGTGACTCCTTGGTCGACGTCGACCCGGTAGGCGGCGAGCGTGTCGTTGACGGCATCGACGCGGAGGAGGGGCTGGGTTTCGTCACTCATCGTCTTCTACCCTCTCTCGTACATCTTGGATGTGGGCGTCGATCTCATCGAGGTCGGACGAAATGGCGTAGCGCGCGCTCTGGAGTGTCAAGTCGTAGAGCCTGACGCGCTCGGCGCACCGAGACAGCGCCCTGGAAGCAGCCTGTAGGCTCTTGAGGGCCTCGTATTCTTGATCACTCATCTTCTTCTTTCTCTCCCTCTCCTTCCGGGACGTCAGAGTAGGTGTCGATCTTCCGCGTGCGGAGCACGACTCCAGGCTTTAGGCTCATCTCTCCTCCAAGGACACAAGGCACTTCTTCTTTTGTTTCCGGGCGCGCTCGCGCTCGCGCTCGGCGATGGCGCGGCCGAGGTGCTTCAGTTCGATGGCGTGTTCGTTGGTCTGCCAAGATATTGCAGTCTCGGTGTCCATGTAGGGCCGGTCGGCATGGATCCACGGCGGTGGCTTCCACAGCACGATGGGCGCCCCCTCTGCGCTCTGAAGGCGGTTTAGATGGTTCCCATCGATCCATGGGGTCCAGCCGCTCTCCCGCAGGTACCTGCCTCGTGCGGCGAGGAATCGGTTGTAGGCCTCGAAGTCTACGGATTCCATTTGACCATGTCCTCTTTGAGGATCTTCTTGGGGATGAAGGTCTGCAGGACTTTCTTGCCCTCGCGCCACTCCACATAGATGCCGCCTTCGTTGTGGTCGTAGTTGGTGAGAGCGAAGACGACCTGCTTCTCGTGGTTGTCGTAGATCGCATCGTGCGGCTTCAGCTTCTCGAACCATTCGTCTGGTGCGTTGCCTTCAGACTGAAGCTCTCCGAGCACCTTCTCGCTCATCTGGTGGAGGCGCTTGAATTCTTCGCACCGAAACTCTTCGGCAGGATCAGGCTTGGCCGTGGCGAGAGCCCGCCTTGCTTGGATGGCAAGTTTTTCGAGCATGTTGCGGTAGTTGATCTTCACTGGGTCTCCTTCCTGAAAGCTTCGGTCAGTCGAGTCGTCATTTGGCGCTCAGCTTCTGCGTGGACCTTGGCCATGATGTCGGGGTCATCGCTGGGGTACGAGAGCCCTATCTTCTTCGCGACGACCTTAGACTTCTGCTGGAGCATTTTGAACCAGCGTGCCCCTCTGATGCGGAACCTCATGCGAGGTACTGCTTGGGGTTTAGGTCTTCTTGGAGCATGGCTCTGAACCCGGGCCAGAGATCTCGGTAGAGACCTTCGAGCTGTCCGGGGTAGGGCTGCATGACCGTCAGCTCGTGCGCATCTTGCAGCCTCGTGTGCTCGTACCACTCCCAGAGGTAGCCTTCGTGGTGCGCTAGGATCTGCTCAGAGAGCTTCCACTCCTCCCTCGCTTGCTCCTTGGTCAGACCGCCGTCGCGGCGGTCGCGAAGGATCTCTTCACGCACGCGCTGGAAGGTCTTGTCGTAGTCGGTGCGAGAGTAGGTGTACCAGTTGGAGGGACAGAGCTTGCTCAGCAAGTAGCTCTTCTCGACCTTGAGGAGGAACTTCCGGATGTCTGCCCCCGGATGGCTCCAGTGATGGCCGTAGCTCCCGAAGCTGCTGTAGATGATGAGCGTGTTGCCATCGAGGAGGAAGATGCCGTACTCGCCCTTGTTGCTGACGTGGAACTTCTGCACGGGCTGGTGGTTGAACAGCGGGACGCGGTGGTCGGTCATGGCCTCTCTCGGATCTGACTCTCGACCCAGCTCCGCACGCGCTTCCAGCGCCGCTTTCGGACCTCGGCCGTGTCCTTGGTGTAGGGTCCGAAGTCGTCGTCGTTCTCGAAAACGATCTCTCGGATCAGAGAGGTCGCGACGTCGAAATCCTCCGCGATGCGCTCAGCGTCGGTCTCATCGTCGAAGCGCATCTCCTTCAGGTCGCGCCCCTCATGCGCAGCGAGCGCCCCTAGGGCGCAGTAGGCCCCTGAGGGGGCCTGCATCTCCATCTCGATCAGTTCTTTGACGGGCATCGCGTCGAGGGCGTCACGAAGGTTGCGGAGCAGGCGCTGGCCGCGCTTGCCACGGATAGCTGACTTGACGGCTCCTCGGTAGCGGATGTTGGCCCACATCTCTTCAGGGCCACCGCAGCCAAAGTCGTCGGAGTATCCAGAACGTGTCATTGTGTCTTCCTTGCTTCCGGCTCGAAGAAGCCGTCGGGGTCATGAGCCTCGATCCAACTTCTGAACGACGTGAGAAGCTCTTCTGCAGTGTCTAGCGGCAACCAGAACTGGTCGAAGAGTTCAATTTCTCGAAGGGCAAACATCTCCCATCGAGGCTGAAGTAGATTCGCTCCCGCTGCAGCAGGAGTCCTCCACACCTGCTTTGCGCAACCGAGGAACACGTCGTTCCAAGGCTGGATGACGATGGCTCTGATACCGCGGCCGGCTCCGGCGACGATCTTCGTCCCAACTTTGACGTTGGTCCACCATTTAGGGATGGGGGGCTGGTTTTTTGGGTCGATGAGCGGCATCAGAGCCTCCTCTGAGCGAACGCGTGTTGCTCTTCAACAGAAGCGGTTCGACCTCCGTAGAGATCGAACAGATGCTTGTTCTTCTCGTCTAGGTCCCCCGGCCCCACCAAGGGGTGGCGGAAAGTCTTCGGCTCGAACGCCTTGGCACCCATGCCAAAGAAGCCATCAGAAGGACCCACGGTGCCGGGCTTCATGAGTTTGCCGTTGCGGTCTTTGTGCCCCCTTTGTGTGATGCAGACGTAGCCTCGATTGGTCGAGGGGTAGACGAGGATGTGTCCGTGGTTCCAGATTTTTACGAGCCCGAGGGCTCCTTTGAGATCGGTGACTTTGCTCATGAGTTCTCCAAGAAGGACGCAGCCCATTTGAGGTGAGGAGCAGCCTTGGCCGTGTCGAGCGCCAGCTGGCATGCTTGCTCGAAGGACTTGGCCTGCGTGCTGAACAGAGTCGCATAGCAATAGCGCGAACTCCTCATGGTTAGCCTCTCAGCGCTCTCGCCGTAGCATCTGACATCGATGACGACAGGAGGCTCCAAAGAGAGGTTGAGAGTCGCGACGACGTATGCTGTTGAAAAATCCTTTTCTCGCAACTTTTTCATGAGTTCTTCTTCGGCTTGATGCGCTGGCTCAGGCACTCGATCGCGCGGTCATAGAGGTTGATGACATCACGTTTCTTCGTGTCTCGGTGGTCGTTGAAGTGAGCTATGCCTGGCACCTTCAAGGCTCGGCCGAGCGCCATTCTTGCAGCTTGCTGCAGCTGGTAATCATCCGTTGTCGCGTAGATAGCGCCCATGGCGCAGTATCTCGTTCCGACCTTGTCGCTACGGATTGCTTTTCGGTTGGTGCACTTGTGCTTTGTCCATCCACGCTTGATGAGGGCACGAGCCCACATGAGGGTGTGGAGTACGTCTTCTGGGGTCGGCTTGTCGATTTTCATTCTCAGTCTCCGTACGGGGCGCATTCCCACTTGGTCTGGTGGTAAATGGCGTTGCCTAGGTGCATCACGGCCGCTCCCAGGTATTGGAGCGCCCAAGAGGCATCCTCAAGCGCGGAGCTATGCTTGTCGTTCTCGGCGCTGTCGATGGCGGATGTCAGGTTGGAATGTGCCCTTCGAAGGCACTTCTCGGCTTCGACCCTCGCCTGGTGAGCCTTGCGTGCGTCTTCACTCACGCTTTCTCTCCTGAAGGACTTCGCAGACGAAGCGCACGGCAGCGCGCCCGATATCTTGGTAAACCTTCCTGCCATCACGCGTTCGCACGTGACTGCTGACAGCGTCGCTTTTCAGCTCTGCGACTTTTCCTCTTGGCGGACGAAGATCGAAGAAGTGGATGCGAACGGAGGTGTGCTCTCCTCCGAGCTTCATGATGGTTTTCAGAGCCCGCAGCAGCTTGGTTGGTTCGTCGACTTGCAAGTGCTCGATGCGCGACAGGTCTTCTCTGTAGAAGAACTCGATGTCGCCCTTCTCTTCCCAGAGGATTCCGATGCTCTCTCCGTTCCAGGGATGGACGACGTGGCCACAGTCGACAGGATCAAACTGTTCAGCGGTCAGCCACCATCCTTCTTGCTCTTCTTGATTCAATTGAGGTCCCCTTTCTTGAGCGCATCTGGCAGGATTCGAACCTGCGTGGGTCGGCTTAGAAGGCCGCTGCTCATCCTCTGAGCGACAGATGCAAAGCTGGGCCCGCGCTAGCTAAACGCAGCGCCCAGGGTTCCAATTACTGGGCCCACCTGGAGAGAGCTGGAACCAAGGCTCTCAGGTAGTTATGCTCTCGCCCTCACGTCGCCCTCGTCTGCCACTACCCGGAGAAGCAGACAGGACCGCGATTCAGCTCGCCTCCGAAGAGGGTCAAAGCTTCCGTCGCGTGAGCCGGGACTCATCAGTGAGGGTGCATACCCTCAGACGCTCTGCAGCAGAGCGTTTCGTCCTTGCGGCATTTTAGACGTAACCATGGTTACGTGAACAAGTCAATACTCTTTGATGTGAGGCCCGTACTCTTCAAGCTCCTGCTTGAGTACCTTGGCGCAGGCGACGAGGGCGCACAGCTCCCTGAGCGCCTTGCCGTAGTACTTCGGGGAGCCGTTGACGTAGCCATAGAGCGTGGGAGCCATCGTCTTCAGCTCTTCGAGCGTGAGTTCGTACTCAGCGGCGATGGTGGAGACTTTTTCGAGCACACCTGCTCGATAGATGTCGTCGTACCACTCGGGGGTCGCGTTGGTGTCTGCAATGTCCTTCATTTCAGTTCTCTATACTGGCCTTGACGAGCGCCCTGAGGAGCCGCTCGCAGAGGTCGTTTTCTTCAACGAGCTTCTTGCAGGACTCGATCTCTTTCTCGTCACCCGCGCGCTCGGCTTGCTTCAGCCATCTGCGAGCATCATTGCCCATGTCGTGCATGTAGTCGGCAAGTGACTCGCAGTGGTCTGGGCATCGAAGGCACTCGTTGATGCTTTCCCGGAGCTTCTTGTTCATTCTTTCCTCAGGTCGCAGCTGACCGCTTTGACGCAGGCGATGTCCTCGGGAGGCTCGGCCGCGTGGCTGACGTGCTCCTTGGCGCAGGGCATGTAGAGCACCCAGGTGTGGCAGTACCGGGGGTCTGTCTTCCCACGTCGCACGCTCTGAAATCGGCAGTGGGTCTTGTAGGTCTTGAGCCGCTTTCTTGGCTTCGACTTGCGGGGCTCGGGCCTGTTCCAGCCACTGTGAGCGTCCAGGAGCGCTGTCAGGGCGTCAGACATCGAGCTGTTCTAGCGCCGCCCGTCCCTTTTCGGTGAGAAAGTAAACCTTGCGGGGTACGCCTCGGGACTCAGGGGCGTAGAAGGGGGGCTTGTGGTCGATGAGGCCGCGCTTGAGCAGGCGTCGAAGCGGCGGGTAGACCTCGTTTTTGTCCATGTCGATGATGTCAGCGATGAGCATCCCGTGGGCTTCGCCCTTCTCTCGTATGGCCGATAGGATCTCCGCCTGAAGGCTGCCGATGTAGCCTTTCTGACCGGGTCCAGGGATCATCGCCTCGCCGCCTCTCGCCGTGCTCGCATGCGGAGCGAAGGGAAACGGTTGTACAGCTCGCCAACGGAGCGAACCAAGGATGCATCATCTGTCGTGCCCTCCTCGTACTTGACGAGGAGATCCAAAACGGCCTTCTCGTAATCATCGACCGTCGGGGTAGGCCGCGGCGCTGGCATGGCGGGAAGCTCGGCCCAGGCGTAGAAGTCTTCTGGGTCCTGAGGTTCACAGCCTTCGAGCGCAAAGCCCCAGGTGCCATCGTCCATGTCGACTCGACGTCCGAGCATCATCTCTTCGAAGACACGTTTGGGCTCCTCGCCTTTTTGACAAAGGGCACTGGCTTCGAGGAGCACGAGCGCCTTGTCTGGGGGCGGAGCGGCGTCTTCGGTGTGGTGGAACTGGAGTGTGACCTTCATGATGGTTTCTTTTGGATTCAAGTAGTCGTCCGGGATGAAGTCGAAGGCGTCGAAGGGGCGGCGCTTCATCGGTCGTTCTCGTGGATGAGCGCTCGGAGTACGCACAGGGTTTGCTTGGCTGTGGCAGCTCCGGCGGTAGCGATCTGACGCTCGGCGTCGGGGGTCTTGTGGTAGTGGGCCAGGGTCTCTTCGGCTTTCATGACGCGTTCCCACTTGCGGATGAGTTCTTCATGGTGCCAGTACACGTCTGTGATGGCGTCAGTGACCTCTTGGTTCGCAGCCACGTAGTAGCTGTCGTCGTCAGGGGAGTTTTTACTCATAGGTGTCCTTCTTCGCTGCAACGCATGCCGACGAGGATGCCGGAGAAGACGTAGAAGATGCCTGCGAGGGCATCCTCGGGCTCTCGTCCCGACTGCATGGCCATGGCTCCGACGAGGAGCATGATGGCGATGGCTTCGACGGGGGTGAAGAGTTTGCTCATGGGATGAGGAACGATGCGGCCTCGTCGGCCTTGTTGAAGTGCTTGTTCGAAAGATGGTCTTTGGACCATCCGGAGTAGGCGTGTTCCTTGGTGACGTCGGGCCCGACGCTGCCCTCGGGAAGCGTGAGGCGTCCGCCTTCGAGGATCACCCGCTGGACGGCGCGCCGCTTGTTGTCGTCGACCATGGGCTCGCATCCGAGTTCCAGCTCGTTCACATCGAAGCGCATGGGCCCGCGTTCGCTGAAGCAAAGGCCCCAGACCCGAAGGTAGGAGCCGTTCCACGGCTCGATGACGAACACCTCGGATCCTCCCCACAAGAGCATCTCGCCCTTGCTCAAGTTCTCGTACCAGGGCCTCATCGGTGCTTCTCGATGTCAGAGAGGATCCCTTCGACCCTGCCCTTGAAGACAGAAAGGGACCCAAGCATGACGTTGTGGCCATCCCTCAGTCGGAGCCAGAGGACGTCTTTCTGGTAGTCGTACTGGACGTCGTGCTGACCGTAAGGGATGGTGAGTTTCTTTTCGAACGTGGGTTCAAGCTTCTTCATTTTCATTGTTTTTCCTCAGATCTCCAGGCGATCCATCTGACGACGACCCAGCACTCGCCTTCGATGATGACCGTCTGAAAGCCGGCGTCGAGGTCCAGGGCCCAAGGCTGGCAACCGGAGACTTGCTTTGGTGGGGATGCAACTTCTGGATCTGAGTTTGTTTCTTGCGTACGGTGCCTGGTGAAGCAGACTCGTCCGAGTTCGAGCGGCTGGCTCACAGCACCGCTCCCTTCGCGCTTCCGAGGTCAGCCTGGCTAAGACCGCCCTCTTTGATGGCCGTGTAGGCCGCGGCGCGGGCGCGGATGGGTGCGTCTGCCTCAATGCGACAGTCGACCTCGATGCCGATGGTCCAGAGCCGCGCGTCACTGTCTTCGATGCTGTCGATGGCGTGCTCGATTTCTTCGCCCCACTTCTCGACCCCGTCGGTGATGAGAATGACGTCTCCTCCTGGATGGCCAGCCTCACGGAGCCGGCAGACAAGCTTGCCTGCTCGGGAAAGCGCCTTTGCGCAGTCGTTACCTCCGCCGTAGAAGTGCCGGATGGCGTAGGCGAGCTTGTCTTTGTCGGGCTTGGGCATCTCCGTGCTGCTGACGGTGGTCGACCAGTGGACCCAGATGACGGGCCGATCGTCCTCCCAGGCCAGACGGGTGAGCGCCACAGCGGCAGCCTTGGCCCAGACGCCGCGCTTGAAGCCGCTTCCGCCCATCGAGCCCGACTCGTCGATGGCGATGATCAGCGGTCCGCGCTTGGCGGCTGCTTCTCCGCGCAGCTTGTACTGCAGGGCGCGCTGCTCGTTGATGCGGTTGAGGAGCATCAGCTCGGTGGGTTGCCCGAGGTGCATCAGTTCGCTGGTGAGCAGACGGGAGGGGTCACCGCCCAGCTCGACGTCGTAGACCTCCTCGGGTACAGAAGAGACCTTCTTTGCCTTCTCTCCACGCAGCGCGACGACCAGCCGGCCGGCGAGCCGGGCGATGTCGTAGACCTTGGCGGGTCGCAGTTTCTGGGGCAGCTCGGCACGGAAACTGTGGTCCCAGCTGTCGGACTGGTCGAAGCCGAGGCCGAATTCGAGAGACTCACGCCGCTCTGCTTCTTCCTGGAAGCGTCTCCAAGCTTCGCGGCAGGTCTCTCGCATGTGGAAGGGGCTTCGGTGACCTTGGGAGAACATGTTGGTCTTCGCTTCGTTGTGCCGCTTGACGGCGCAGTCCAGGGCCGGGCCACCTCTCGCGAGCAGGGAAGCGTACTGCTGAGGCATCGTGTCCATGAACGCTTCGGCCCAAGAGCCGGGATCTGGACTGAAGGCGCCAGTGGCAGCCTTCCAGGCAGAGGATGTTTCGATGCTCATGACTTCTCCTGAGGGACGGGGACACGGCTGAGGACGGACTGAAGGCGCTCGACGTAGCGGCCGAGGGTGTTGTGGATGCTCTTGGCGAAGCACCTGGAGGCATACTCGACGGCATCGTCGATGCTGGGAGGCGCGGACTCGTCCATGCGGACGCGGACATTGATGTCGTAGCGATCGAGCTTGAGCATGCGGATGCCCTCATCGGCGGCGAGACCGGCGAGGGTCTCAGCGGCGGGGATGATCCGGATGAGAAGGTCCGTGTAGTTCTTGCTGCTGTAGGTCTCCACGACGTGCAGGGCCCAGCCTTGCGCGATGAGCGCCTTGGCCGTGGGTCCATGCTTGTAGCTGGGGACTTGGTGGGTGTAGGTCATGACCTCAGAACTCCACCCCAGACTGCATGAGCTTGATGAGTTCCTTGTGCGCTTCGGCGACCTCAGCGCCGCGGCGCTTGATCTTGTCGACGTTTTTGCGCGAGAGCCGGCCGGAGGTGACCGCTTCGCGGGCCTGCTCGGCGGCAGCCTTGATGCCTGCGAGGATCTGCGGGATGGCCTCGTAGAGGGCCGCGTTCTCGGTGGGGCGGCTGTGGAAGGCGCGCAGGGCGTTGTCCATGGCGTCGATGAGCGCCTTGGTCTCACCCTGGTCCATGGCTGCGATGGCGTCCTCGACCTTCTCCCGCTGCTCGGGGGTGTCCCAGAGCACGAAGCGAAGGGCCTCGATGTGGCTGACGTCGGCCTCGTCGTCCCCATCGAGCCAGGCAGCGGCCTTGATGGCGCGCAGGGCTTGAACGAAGCGCCGGTCGGAGCTGGTAAGGCCGTGCTCGTGAAAGAGCTTGTGCTCCAAGCTCTGGATGGCGTCGATGACGGCCTCGGGGATGGTGACCTCGTCGGCCTCGGCGGCGATCTGATCCCACTCGTCGGTAGTGAGCTGAACGGGCGGCTCGAAGGCCTGCGCCCGCTTGTCCTGGCCAGCCTTGCGCATGAGCAGCCGCTTGCGGTTTTCGGGCCGCAGGAAGCTCACCTGGCAGCGGAACAGGAACCGGTCGTACAGCGCCGCGAGGCTCTTGTCCTCGGGGAATTCGTTGGAGGCCGCCGCGCACATGCGCAGGGGCACCTCGATGGTCCCTCGCTCCTGGTCCATGAACAGCCGCTCGTTGAGCAGGCTGAGTAGGGAGTTGAGGCACGCGCCGTTCGCTTTGAAGATCTCATCCAGGAACACCGCCTCCGCCGTAGCCGGGCCGCGCTCGATGACCGTGCGCACCCGGCCGTGCTCCTGGAAGTGCTTCAGGTCCATCCCGCCGATTAACTCGGTCGGGGTCATGAACTTGTGGATGAGCCGCCGCACGTAGCGGTTGTCGGCCTCCATGCACGAGAAGAGCGCATCGACGAAGTAGCTCTTGCCCGTGCCGGGCGGCCCCTCGAAGACGACGTGCTCCTGCGTCACGAACGCGAGCATGAGCGCTTCGATCGCGTCCTCGCGCTCCAGCATGGCGCCCTCAAGGGCGCGGCGGATGGACACGACCTTGTCGTGCAGTGGGTTGGTCTTGGGCTGTTCTTCCACAGCCTTGAGCTTGGCAGTCATGTGTTGTTCCCCTTTCGATGTCTGTTGTAACGCCTGTTACGAGTCTGAGTCAACTCTCTTGCCTTCCTGGATGAGCTTGACGTCCCCCAGCCGAGGGAAGAACCGAGGCTCATACATCCTCGTCCTCGATCGGAACCCAGCGCTCGAAGCCAACGCGAGCGGTGTACTCCCCGCTCTTCTTGTCGTAGGTTCTGCGATGGAAGTTCTTGAGGTCTTCCTTCCGGCCCTTCCAGCCATCGACTTCAAAGGTGTGAAGGTTCTCCTCGGTCACACCTTTCTCTTCCTTGTGCTCGCGCTTGAGCCCGAGCTTGGACACGCGCCAGGTGGCCTGGCATCGGATATAGCCGTGGCCGGTCAGCGCCCGCATGAGGTCCTCGTGGCTGATTTGGATCTCCAAAGCCTCCGTCAGAGAAGCGTCGTCTGAGACGGAGATGGTCATTCCAGGGTTACTCTCGCCTCCCCCCTGCGGTGCTGAGATGGTCAGGCGCGCTCCAGCGCGCAGTTCTTTGCCTACGATGAATGGCATCAGTTTTCTCCTTCGTGGTGTGCGTTGAGGTAGGCCTCCGCGGCCTCCAGCGTCTTCTTGACGTCGTTGTCTGCGGACGCAGGAATGAGCAGCTCCCAGCCGTGGGCGTAGGCGACGACCACGAAGATCTTACCCTTCGCCTCGTAGCAGCTGACCTCCCGGTCCGTCTTCAGCTCGCGCCAGAGCACCCGAGCGTTCTGGGATTCGATCCAGTCGTTCAGGGCCTGGCACCAGGGCGCGTCGCTGAGGCTCTTGTAGCTCACTTTGAGTCCTCCCACGACGGGCGCCGAGATCCAGCGCGGAAGACCTCTCCCATCCAGGAGATCATCGTTTCCACCGCCCTCACGGCGCCGTCCGACTCCCAGCTCCGACCGTTCTCCGCGATGTCGCGCAACGCGTAGACGGCGCCCTCATCCACGTCGAAGGCGCCCTTTTCGATCTCCGCGCGCCAGCCGTAGCTCACGTTCATGCCGCGACGGCGGCCGTAACTGAGTCGGATCTTCGCGTCGGTGAGTCTCACTGAGTGATCCTCCGCCAGCTTGTTGATGGCCTCCGCTGCATGTTGCACCATGCCGTAGATGAAGCCTTCCGCCGCGTTCTCCGCCGCGAGCAGCGCGATCTTTCCTGCCTTGTCGTCGTTCATGTCTGTCCCCTTTCGACCCACGCTCATGCGCGGGGGATGAAGTCGATCTCTCGCTGAACCATCAGCTCGCCCAGCTCATCCTGGAAGATGCCGCTCGGAAGCCGCTCGAAGAACCCGGCCTCGACCAGGTTCTCGCCGAACACCATCGCGTCCGCGAGCGCTTCCTTGTCCTGAGGCATCAGCGTGTTCCAATACGCCCGCGCCTTCTCGCGCTCGCGCTGTGACTGCTGCACCGTGCTTGCCTTCCTTCTGATCATCTTTGGTTCTCCTCTGTTGGGCTCACGCGCCCTCGCAGGGGCCCGAGAAGATAGCTCCTCAGGCCCTAGCGAGGAAGGGTCAGCTCAAAGCTCGCCTCTCAGGTAGTCGCGGTGCCGCTTGGCGCCGTTGTAAGCGGTCTGCAGCCCGCGGCGAACCCAGGCGATGCGGTGCGAGCGCCCGGCCTCCGCGAGGTTTCGGATCAGCTCCTGCGTGCACTGGACGTGCTGATCGAGCCGGGTGTTCGGACCCAGGATCTTCGCCGCCTCGTCGATGAGCCGAAAGACGTCGGTGTGGTCGAGGTCCTTGGCCTCGGCATCTTCCTTGAGCATGCCCATGAAGGCGCCCAGCTCATGGAGAAACTGCTCGTGGGATGCCGCACAGGCTTCGAGCGCCTGGCGGTCGTGGTCCTCGTTGTTGATCTGATGTCGTTCCATGTCGTCCTCCTGTCGATGCCTGATGCACCGTGGCCACGCCCCGTCCCGGAGGACGGAGAGTGGACACGGCGCCCCAAGGGGCGCGGCGGCGGCCTGAGGGCCGCTCAAGTCTGCACGCTCAACTCAGCTCAGCTCGCGCGCTCAGCGATCGGCACCTCCGGCCAGCAGCCAGGGTGACCGTGGTTCAGCACGTCCTCTGCCTCCCAGTACTCCTCGCCGCAGCGCGACCAGAAGACCAGGAGACAGTCGCCTTCACGCTCGACGACGGTGCCCTCGTCGTACTCGTCCGAGTAGGGCTCGCCGACGTGCACCTTGCTGCCCACAGAGATGGGAGAGCCGTTCATGCTGCATCCTCCTCGTCCTCGTCCTCGTCCTCGTCCTCGTCCTCGTCATCTTCGTCGAGGTCGTCGTCCTCGTCGTCCTCGTCGAGGTCGGGGTCGGCGTCTGGCTCCTCGGGGAACAGCTCGTCGAGGTCGTCTACCTCGTCCAGCTGGTACTCGAACACCTCCGCGGTCTCACGGAGCTTGTCGATCCACTCCTGGTAGACCTCGCCCTCGTAGGACTCTTGGAAGCCCTCGGAGCGCTCATCGAAGTAGTTCTCGGCCAAGTCGGCCTGCTCGTTCGCGAGGTCGCACAGCTCGTCCATGTAGCCGTTCGCCTCGGCGATGGCCTCTTCGAGCTTGCCGTGGAGCTTTCGGATCTTCTTCATCGTCTTCGCGTTGATCTTCTTCATGCTTGTCTCCTTGGGTGCTCGTGCACCTCGGGCCGCACGAACGTTCAATTGGATTGAACTTTCGTGCGCCCCGAGGGGCGCCAGCAAGGCGCTTCCCTCTCAGGCTTCTTTGACGACCGCCCGCTCTAGCTCCTGGTGAGCCCGCGCGATGACCATCTCCGTGTACCGCATACGACCGACCAGATGGCTGAGGATCACACAAAGGATGCCATCAAGGTCTTCGATCGCGTCTTGTGCGTGTACCTCTTCTCCCCCCACAGGATGCTTTACTCGCGCACCCATCCTCCCGTTAACCATCGGGTAGCGACCTTCGGCGCGGTCTCGCCCCTCCTCGATGCCCATCGCGTAGGCGTGCCGCACGATGGCGGTCGCGACGCGCGTCGCGTCGAAGTCGGGGTGGTTGTAGTCGAGCGGGGTCTCGCCCCCGTCGTAGTAGCTCTCGATGAGCTTTCCCTGAAGGTTTGCCGGTAGCTGTCTCATGACGGGTTGACCTCCACGCACACGAAGGGGAGGCAAACATCGTTGATGTTGCCGTTGTGGTTCTTGGTGTTGTACACGAAGCGGTCGCTCATGCGATCCATCTCATCGACACCGAAAACGATGTTCTGCACCCTGGCGTGAACCATCGGCCGAACGTCGATGCTCATGCCATCTTTGCTGACGGGCACCGCGATGATCTCAGCCACCACGTCGCCCTGCTCGTTTCGGATCTCGACGGTCTGATCGCCGTGCTCGTCCGTCTTGATGTTGAACGTGTTCATGTTGTCCTCCTTTCGAAGCCTGACCCATGCCAGGCACCGAAAGGAAGACAGCATCCCTGCTGTCTTATCGCCTCACGAGAGCAAGTCTCGCGCCCGCTCCGTGAAGCTCTCCCACGCCGCTTCCGGGGTCACGAAGTACTTGCCGTACAGCCACTCATAATCCCCCTCGCAGTGGATGGCTGTACACCACTCGCTGGCGATCTGGATCAGGACGACACGACTCTTTCGCATGCCTTCCCTCTTCTCCCAGCGCGTAGCCGCCAACACGTCGCCGCCGAAGCGGCCATGCTTGATGTTGCCGTTCAGATTCATGCCACGTCCCCTTTCGCTTTCTCGTACTCATCGTCGATGAGTGCACCGATGTCCGGACCATAGCCGAACGCTCGCGTCAGCTGGTTGTAGGCCTGGCTTTTGCTGCGCCCACGTCGCAGGCAGCAGCGGATATGAAACCTGGCGGCTTTCTCCGTGTTCTTGTTCATGCCACGTACCTCTCTGTCAGGGGGCGCATCGCCGCATCGTAGTCGCCGCGTCGGATCGCCTGGTTGATGTTGCGGCGCTCGCGCCGCCGAGCCGGCCGCTTGAGCTTTCGAAGATCGGAGCCGAACCCGTATTGGTTCGCGAAGCGCCGTGCACGCCTGGTGGTCGTCATACCTGTACCTCGCCGTAGCTGAATACGTGCCGAGGGTTCGACACCTGATACAAGGTCGAACGCGAGCCCGCTTCGGTCGCGAGCTTGACGTCGAGCGCCTTTACCTCACGGCCTGGACCCTCGATGAGCCGGCACACCGGAAGATCGCCCTCCAGGTCGTAACCCAGCTGGCAGTCACGGCTGTAGCCGTGGATCGTTGCCTTGCCATCCTTCGTGACCGTGAATGCCACGGTCCAGACGGAATCGAGCAAGCGTTTTGTCGCATACTTCATGTTGTTGTCCTCCTCTCTAGGCACATGTCGTGCATGTGCCCAGAGACGAGGGCAGCAAGCTGCCCTGACATCTCAATCGAACAAGTCGTCGAGAAGAACGTCGTCCAAGTGACGCACCTTCAGCCGGACCGCATACTTTGCGTTTTCGTGGTCCAGCTTCCACATGCGCTCGCAGTGGTCGACGGAGACAATTCCCGTGCCGCTCCTGTTGGCTTGGTCGTGGTAGCCTTCGATCAGCTCCGGCTGCTCGCCCCGCGAGATGGCCGCTTGGAACTCGCCCTCGCAGTCGAAGCCATAGGCCTCGTGCACCTCGTCTTCCGGGATCGTCGGCAGGAGATCGTAAACGATCTCCAGAGCCTTCTCGTAGGACTGCGCCCGAACGATGGCAGAGACGCCACCGTAGGGGTTGTCGCTCCAGGCCCAGAGCGGGCCCATGCCGTCGTCCTCAGTGAGGATCGGGCTTCCGAGGGGCGTCGTTGCCGACACGAGAATCGTGTCTTGTTTCAGCTCGATAGTTTTCATGGTTGTTGTCCTCCTTTCAGCCCGCATGTCTGGCATGCGAGCTGAAAGCAGGGCAGCAAGCTGCCCGAACGGCTCAGCGAGCCGCGTCGCGGTTAGGCCCCGCGGGAACCACGCGTCCGAGCACGACCGTCAGGCCCTGCCGCGCCGCGTCCGCCTTGGCCCTCGCCTTGGCGTTCTTCCCGCTGTAGAGCAGCGGCCCGTCGCCCATGCGGATCGGGGTGTCGCCAAAGACGAACCCCCAAGCCACGTTCGCTGGGTAGTAGCAGAGCCGCATCATGACAGCCCCCACGCTTTGCGGGCGGCAGCCATGGCATAGCTCTTACGGTCGCCAGGCGTTCGGCCATAACCGACGAATTCGCCGTGGCGCTCCCCGTCCGCTTCGCAGACGAAGAACCGCGTGACGGTCGCACCGCCGTGCAAGCGACGCTGACTCGCCGTAGCGCGCCATCGCTCGATGCTCTTAGTAAGTAGCTTGGTCATCTGTATGTCCTCTCACCGGCTGTACCATCGCGGCACCCCGTTGTGCCTCGACCCTGCCGGTCACCCCCTGCCCCACCGCTGACCCCCGTTTTACTTGTTGTGTGGTGCGTGACGATATTTCAGTAACCGTAACGTACCATGTTATACGTGACGCTAATTACTATTAGCGTCACGCTTCACAGGCCAGGGGCATCGGGGTGCAGCGGTGGGGCAGGGGGTGGAACGACGGCCCGGGGCGCTGCAGAGCGCAACGGGGGTCAGCGTTGCCCTAGTGGGCGACAGGAGGACAGATATGCAAACTCACGACCTAGAGGTTTGCGTGGACTGTGTGCACACGATTGCGCACGGCTACGTGGATGACATCACCGACGAGCGCGAGCGCGAGGTAGCCGAGGGGCTGGATGCGCTCTCGCAGGAAGGATGGCTCTGCAACGGCGACGCGGAGCGCGACGAGGAGTTCTCGTGGCGCTCGTGCGACTGCTGCGGGACCACCGACGGCGGGTCGCGGCACCACGTGGTGCTGATGGTCGCCGACGAGGACGCGGCCTGACCGCGACGCGAGAGTAGCGTTTGCTGCTCTCCTGCGGGGCTCCGTGCGCAACGGGGCTCCGCAGGAGGACAACAATCATGAACAATCTCACTGACGCAGACAAGCTCTGCAAAAAGCTTGGGATCCGCACGCAGTCCGTCATGGGCTGCGTGGACGTCACCCCGAGCGACATGCCGGCTGGGTCTACGAGCTGGACGGTCACGCTGAGCTGGCCCGGACCGGGCCCTCACTTCAGCAAGCCTGCCATGCGGACGCTGACCACCAGCTTCCACATGGGTCCGGCGTTTCAGCACGAACCCAAAGCGGCGGACGTGCTTCACAGCCTGATGTCCGACGCGGACGCGGCTCGCTACTGCGAGTCTTTCGAGGACTTCTGTGCGGAGTTTGGGTACGACACGGACTCGCGACGCGCAGAGCGCATCTACGAGGCGTGCGTCGCGACCGTGGACAAGGTCGACGAATTCCTCGCGGGCCTCGACGAGGATGCGATGACGGTGCTGCGCGAGCAGTGAGCCGTCTGGGCAGCTTTGCTGCTCTCCCCTCTGCGTGCATGTGACGCATGCGCGCAGAGTGGAGGACAACAACATGCAATTGATCAACATTCGCGCCAAGCGCGACGTGATCCGAAAGCGGACGCCTCGGTCTGAGGTGATCTGGCGCGGACCGTCGCGGCTCAACGGCGAGCCGATCGTCGCGGTCCTGACGGGTCTCGACGCCGACAGCAAGAATACTAAGACGGGCCACATGGTCCAGCTGTGGATCCTTCCTGCCGACGTCGCGCCGCATGAGGCGATCAAAACGGGCGAGGACGCTGCGATCTGCGGCGACTGTCCTCGGCGCCCTTCGGTGGCCCGGGAGAACGGTCTCACCATGTGCTACGTCGCCAAGCGCGCCTTTCAGGCGCCACGTAGCGTGTGGGCGTCGACCTACAGCCGCGGGACCAACAAGGTTCGGGCGCTGTCGCGTCTGCGCGGTAAGGCGCTTCGCTTTGGGGCGTACGGTGACCCGGCTGCGCTGCCAGTGGAGCTGGTAGCGGAGCTGGCCGACGCGGCGGGTTCTTGGACCGGCTACACTCACTCGTGGCGTTCGCGCCCGGAGCTTGCGGCATGGCTCATGGCCAGCTGCGACAGTCCGGCGGATGCGACCGAGGCGCGGGCCGCGGGCTGGCGCTACTTCCGGGCTGACGAGGACCGCGATGCGGCTCCGGCCAAGGGTGAGGTGTCTTGTCCGGCGGTCTCGGGTCGCGCTACGTGCGCCACCTGCGGGCTCTGCCGCGGCAACGCGTCGGGGGCCAAGTCGGTTTGGATTGCGGCTCACTGAGCCGCGGGGCAGCTTGCTGCCCTCGTCTCTGGGCACATGCACGACATGTGCCTAGAGAGGAGGACAACAACATGAACACCGAAACGGAAGTCCGACCAGAGGTCGGCATGGGCGCGACGCTGTACTGCTACAGCGATCGCCAGGCATTCACTGTCATCGAGGTGAAGGAGAACGGGCGCAAGCTCGTGCTCCAGCGCGACCGCGCCATCCTGCTGAACGGACATGGCTCGGGAGAGCCCGATGCGCTGCAGTTCAGTCCGGGAGGTTTCGCGGGCCACACCAGTGGCACGCAGCGGTACCGCTACGAACGCAACCCGGACGGTGAGCGTCTGGTCGTCACGCGCCGCAAGCGGCCGAACGCCGAGGGCTACATCTACAAGCACGTAGGCACGCCGACCAAGCAACGCGGGGGAACCGTGGTGCTCGGCAAGCGCAGCGAGTACTACGACTTCAATTTCTAGGAGGAGACCATGGACTGGCACTGGGATGAAAACGACATGCCCGTCTGGGAATGACGGGCAGGGGCAGCTTGCTGCCCTTCTCTCAGCTCGCGTGCACGCGTACGCGAGCTGAGAGGAGGACAACAACCATGAACTACTACAAGCAAGGGATGCCGCGCGAGTACAGCGACAACGCTGTCCGCGTGGCAGCAGCGCTCTCGCACCGCTACGGATCGTTTGACGTGCTGTGCGAGCGGCACGCCAAGTTCGATCGCGACTACGCCATCCGCATGGGATTCGAGCCCGAGGAGGACGTGGTCGAGGGCACGATCGTCGAGCAAGCCGAGGTCTGCCCCGACACCCGGCGCTTCGTCATCGCCGCCCGTCTCGGGCGGACCGGATCGAGCTTTGGCGCGATGCGGGGGACGTCAACCAAGTACCAGGCCTACAGCCTGTAGGAGACAGCCATGAATGAGTGCAGACTCATCAGCGACAAGTCAGGCAACGTCGCCGTCATCGCGCAGCCGTCTGGGATCAAGTACTTCCTGGCCGTAAGCGAGGACCCAGACAGCCCCGGGCGCTGGGTCGAAACCAGACTGGTCTACTACCACGACGAGCTGCTGGACCTCAGCCTCAGGGCTTCGTTCGGGACCCGGGGCGCCGCGGCCGTGGGCGCCGCGCAGACGGCGCGGGTCGCCCTCGGCATCGAGCGGCCCCACGGCTACCGCTCGGCCCGCACGAAGCGGGGCGAAGTCGTCACGGTCGCATTCTGAGCGCTTCACGGCGCGTTCTCGGGCTCGGTCCTTCGGGACCGTGCTCGGTGACGATTCGTGAACCAAAGGAGGACAACATGGAACAGCAGCAAGAGAAGCAAGAGATGGCCAACAAGCCAGACTACGTTTTCACCGACGATCGGTGGAACACCCACACGAAGGACAACCGGAAGGACAAGCTCTACTACCGGCATGCTTCGATAGCCATCGACGTGTACATGACCGACGAGAAGTACCGAGCGATCGAGTACTTCCGAGTGGAGCACGAAGAAGACCGCCACGTCAGTGGCTGGTGGTTCATCAAGCTCGACGTTGAGCGTCAGCTCGAAGAGGAGCACGGCAAGAAGTACTCAGGAGAATTCAGCAGTCGGTGGAACGACAGTCGCAAAGACGAGTCCAGCGCTGGCTTTGGCTACGGACGTCAGGTGACTTTCTTCGCCGACCGACGATTCAAAGCAGACAAGCCCAGTCAGATCATCTCCGAAGAAGAGGCGAACGCCGCTTTCCTCGACGATGGCATCGACCAAGACCTACCCCGCTACATCGAGAACGCCCTCGCCAAGGTCGCCGATCTGATGGCCGCCGAGGAGCGTGCTCGCATCGGCAACGTCATCTGCAGCCAGTACGCGAACGTGATTCGCGAGCGGGCCAAGAAAGCCGTGCGCTGGTCGCAGCGACTCGCCGCCCTCGAAGCCGAGTTCAAGGCGGAGGTCGAAGAGCAAGCCGTCCAGCTACTCAACGAGCTGGGCGACGGGCAGCTGGGCTTCGAGTTCCAGGACAACTACGAGCCCGACCCGCGGAGCGTCGCAGCCGCCAAGGAGCACCTACCCAAGGTCGCCGCCGAGATGCAACCGCCCACGCGGCGGAGCATGTTCCCGCGCGGCCTGACCGAGGACCAGGGCCCCGTGACCGCGGAGGACGTCAAGTGAGCCGCGAACGCTAGAGCACGTGAACGCATGAGCCACGCAGCGCGGCGCCCCGAAGGGCGCTGTTCTGCCTTCTGGGCCTCAGCCGCAAGGCTCGGGGACTTCCGAGGAGGGATGATGGTGATCTTGTCGATCGGAGGAAACTACCTATGCTGGAACAGCTTTCAGGCTCGATGGTTCTGGGGACCTAAGAGACTGTCTGAGAAGTTCCACTACAGGGGCGAACGCCTAAAAGAAGTGAAAGCGCTGTTTCCACTGGCTTCCACGCACTGGGCATGAGCACTACGCCCGCGTCCAGAAGACGAAGAAAACGAGGAGGACCTGAGCGTCTGGACCTTCTTCCCGGGAGACCCAGTTGAGCCCTCCAGTCTGGACCCAGAAGGGATCTACCGAGACAAGAACTGCGACGTCGAAGCAGCCAGACAGCTGGGCGTCCAGTGGGTGAAGGTTTCAAGCTGATCATCTTTCGCTTGACACTAGTAACAGCGGTAACGAACAATACCAGAGGCTTCGCGCCTCGAATCGGGGCTCGTCTTCTGTGCGACCTGTCCTCCTCTCCAATCCTGGAGGACGAGCCTCGATTCAAGACGCGAAGAAGAAAGGGAACAAGCATGACAAGCACGAGACTGACCCGCGCCTTCAAGGCGCTGCGACGAAAGCAGATCATCGCGCTACAAAACTACAGCTGCTGCCAGAGCTGCGCTCTGTCCAAGCTGGAACGTGACCTCGAAGAGGGGAAGCGCGATGGCATCGGGTACGTGTTCTTCCACCAGCAAGAGGGAGAGCGAAAAGCAGAAGGACACAACTTCCACCTCTACTACGGCAAGACGCCTGGCGTTCCCTTCGAAGCCAAAGACATCGCGAGCACCGTCGTTCGAACTCTCAGCAAGTTTGGCATCCGCACCGAGTGGAACGGTAGCGAGACCGAGGCCATCAAAGTCATCAACGAGGACAACTGACATGGCAACCGACGAGCTTTGCAACTGCGAGCAGGCGATCGCGCTGACCGAGTACATGCGCGGCATCCTGGTCGCCACTGAGACAACGCAGAACCCTGCCGAGAGCCTGAAGGCTATCCGATGGCTGGCCCAGCGTGCGCTCAAGGAGTACGGCGCACCCGAGCAACCCGATCCCTACTGGGAGCAAGAAGAAGGAGAACAACCATGAAGATCTACACCTGCACAGCATTCACAGGCCGTCAGCCTACGGGCACCGCCGCCATCGTGCTCGCCGAGTCTCGCGTCGAGGCGAAAGCGATCTTGAAGAAAGAGCTGAAGGAACAGCAGCTCGACGGATCCGATCTGAAGGCCAGCGACCTCCACGAGGTCTACGACAGCACCGACCACTACGCCAACAAGCGAGCCATCGTGCTCTGTGACGGAGACTACTGATGACCATCGAATCAGAGACCATCAAAGAGACCCGCAAGCGCTGCGAGAAGCACGGCGCGACCTGGCTCGGCGACCGCATCGAGTTCGCCGTGACGGGCGTCTACGTCCCGCGCCGCGACGCCCTCAAGGTGTTCCAGGAGCACGGCTTCGCTTCGCTCGTCGAGCGACCGCCCAAGCCCGACAGCGCCCTGAAGGCCGCGTCGCGGCGAGGGCGCAACCCCAAGGGCTACCTGGTGCGCGAATTCGTGCACCCCAACCCAGACACGCCCATGGCCATCCACGTGACCGAGGTCACCGGCGATGACGAATCGGGCGACGAGTACACCTGCCTCGCCCGCGTGCGCATCGGCAACCTGGGCCTCGACGAGGACGGCAACACCATCGTCCAGGCCCGCGCATTCCCGCCCGAGGGGCAGAGCACCTTCCCCGATGAGGAGGCGCGCAAGCGTGCCGAAGACATCGCCCAACAGGCCAACTCCCTGCTGGAGAACATGGATGCGAGCCAGCTGGGCAAAGCGCTCCGCGCTGCCGTCGAGCAGGCCGGAGGCAGCAAGAGCCTCGGTGGTGGCAACAACTACTACATCATCCACCACAACGCCCCTGCGCTCCACGCCTTCATGGACGAGTGCCGGGTCCGGCTCGGCATCTACTACCTGCGCGACCCGAAGACCACGATGGGCGCCGCCCACGACGTGGCCGTCATGCAGGACGCCGGCAAGCGCAAGCTCACCGAGGAGCTGGCCGAGATGAAGGAGCGCCTGCAGCGTGAGATCGAAGAGGCCAAGAGCCCCTCGCTCACCGCCAAGGGCAAGCCCAAGAGCCGCGAGGGCTACATCAAGCGCCAGCTGGAGAACATGCAGCAGCTCGGCAACAAGCTCTCCCTCTACAAGGAGGTCATCGAGGCGAGCGTCATGACGCCCCTTCAGGAGACCCAGGAGCTTTACCAGCGGCACTTCCGCTCGCTGCTCCAGGGTCAGGTGGTCGACTTCCTCGACGAGGAGGAGCCGGAGCCCGCCGCGGAGACGCGCACTTCGGACGCCTCCCCGCCGCCCGCTTCGGAGGCTCCGCCTCCGCCGCCCTCGGTCGACGAGCTTCCGCCCGTGAGCGCTCCGCCCTCTGGCCCCGTGGGCCAGGACGCTGAGCCCGACCACGGCACGCTCGACGATGACAGCGACCTGTTCGGGTGGACGGCATGACCTCAGAAGAAGAGATCAAAAAGATCCTCGAAGACCCACAAGACCGAGACAGCTTCACGCTGTTTCACGTCTCCTTCTACTCCGACAAGTACCACGTCTTCGAGAATACCTACACCTACTACGAGCACTGCACGTGGGCTGAGTACGCGCCCCACGACACCGGCCGCGCTGGAGCCGACCTGATCGACGACTGGATGGTGTCAGAGAACAACTGCCCTACAGGGCGTACGACCACGAAGTGGATTCAAAGGCGCCTCAACAAGCCTGAGGTGTCCAGGCTCTTCTACACGCGCACCCAAGCGCTGAAGTACGCCATCGAGAAGACCAAACAGTACAACGAAGTTCTGCGAGAAAGGCTTGAAGTAGCCCAAGCGCAACTGCTGAAGCTCCGCGAGGAGATCCAAAACCAATGAGCACCAACATCATGGAAGACAAATTCGACAAGACCCTCGCCGGCTTCCCCACCAAGGAGCAACGCCAGGCACTCAACCAGACCCGCATCGGGCTCGGAACCGAGCCGCCCAGCTTCAGCGAGTTCGACTACGACGACATGCCCTCGTACGACGAGGAGAAGCTCGTTCGGTTCAAGCCCGTCCAAGACGCCGTCGTGCGCTTGCAGAAGGGCAACGGCTGCTACTTCTTCGAGATCCGAAGCAAGAAGACCGGCAAATGCCTCATCCGCCTCGGTCTCACCGCCGAGCAGACCGCCGACATGTTCACCGGGGGCAGGGCGCGCGCCATCGCACAGTTCTTCGGTCCCGAAGGAGAGGAGCCCTGATCATGACCAACCAACGCGTAGAGCTACTCTTGAAAGCAGCCAGTCTGGCCCTCTCAAAGCCTCTCCAGCTCGAAATATTCGAGGGCGAGAAAGGCTGGCATGCGCGGGTGCGAGAAATCTACGAGGGAGATCCGGAGGGTACCTTCCTCGTGACCTCAGGAGAGTCCCAAAGCCCGTCCGATGCCCTCGACAACCTCTGGTCCTTCGTCTTCAAGCTCGTTCAAGCCGAGTACCACGAGAGACAGAGTCATGTAGAGAAGATCACCAGAAGCGCCCACGAGCTGTTCAAGGTCTTCGACGACATGGAGGCGCTCTCACCAAAGAGCTAGGTCCGAAGATGAAGATCAACCAAGAGAGACTCGAAGCGCTCGCTGCTGAGTGGTTGCCCGTCACGGAGATCGCCGAGTACCACCGCATGCAAAAACCCCACTACCGGATGGGTGACTGGCCCAATTGGCACCTGGTGGAGTTCCTCGCCCATGAGATGGGCCACTGGCTCGGCCTCGGCGAGAGTCTCAGCGAGCCACCGGGAGGTAAGAAAGACATCTCTTCTGAGCTTGCGAAGCGATCCGACCAGTTCTGCGACTTCAACGAACTCAGAGCGACTGTCGTCACCATGCGCGTCGGCGCAGAAGTGAACGCCCCGACCCGCTTCATCCAGAAAGCGGAGCAGAGCGTCTACGGAAACATCGGCTCTTGGTTCACCTTCGACGACGACGAGCCACCCGAGCTTGCTGGCAAAAAGGAAGAAGCAGCGCTCAGGCGCATGCTCGGCTCGCGACGCACCAAGCGGATGGCGAAGAAAGTCATCGAAGAGTTGCAACGGCAGGGCGTCCTGCAGTAACATGAGTTACGTGCCGAAGGGGCCATGGTGGGTGGGGAGATCCCATCACGTAGTCCAACATGAAACAGCCCCTTCGACACACTTGGCTGGCGTCCGGCTGAAGAGTAGCTGAAGAGCGCGCCCCTCTTCGAGGTTCGAATCCTCAACCAGCCTCCGCAGTCATCTCCGGCTGTTTGCATTGTTTGTTCTCCTAATACCTCGGGCAAAGGGGGCCGAGGAAAGACCTCATCGTCGACTGTCGCTGGAGCGATAGCCAAGCCTCAGCGCGTGTCGACACCCGGTCCTCCTCGGCTCCCTGCGCCCATCTTTCAAGAAAGAGCACCCAGCATGTCAAAAGACCTCAGCTTCAAGGCTCTCCAAGAAGCCTCACGCAAGCGCAACAAGCGCTTCCGCAACGCCCGAGGCGGCCTCGCACAGAAGCCTGACGCCAAGTGGACACCCGAGCGCTGGACGCTCGCCACGATGGGCGAGCTAGGAGAGTTCGCCAACCTGCTGAAGAAGGTGCTCCGAGGTGACTTCGAAGTCGACCTGGAAGACATCAAGAACTCTTCTGGGCTCGTGGACCGCTGTGGTCTCTCAGACGAATCGATCCTCTCAGACGATCTGAAAACCAAGCTCGCCTTCGAGCTGGCCGACACCGCCATCTACCTCGGACTGCTCGCCGACTCGCTCAACATCGATCTTGGAGAAGCTGTCACACAAAAGTTCAATCGGCAAAGCCTGGAAATGCCCATCCCCCGCGTGATGCTTCACGACGACGGCTACTACATCGAGGGCGAAGAGCCAGAAGACCCCGAAGAAGACAACGAGGACGACCTTCTCCCCTGGTGGGAGCGAACCGACGGAGAATTCGCGAGGTGGTTCTTCTCCGGCACCTACTGGTGGCAGATTACCAAATGCTGGAACGGCACCCTGCTCTACGCCAGGAGAGAAAACACAGACAACATCGACCCTTTCACCGCGAAACAGCTACGCGGTGCCATTCCCCACCGACTCTGGAAAGGACCCCTGCGATGAGCGGAACCGCCTGGCAGAAGAAGGCGCGTAGAATCGTCGATGAAGACCTCTGGCCCGAGAACGTGAGCAAGATCGACAAGGAAACCGTCGTCTCCCTCGCGAAGACACCCACGCCATACGAGCCCTACTACACCCTCAAGGCCGTCATCGACGGCATCCTCGAAGGCTTCTACAAGCCTTCGAGGTTCTCAGAACAACTGGAGCCATGAAAGGAAGAAGAAACATGATGAAGTTCAACAACCAAGCTGCACAGGGCGATCTCTTGATCCGTCGCATCAACACCATCCCAGAGGCCGCAGAGCGCATCCATGCCACCGGCGACCACCACGTAGTGGCCCACAGTGAGACGGGCCACCACCACACGATCCCATCGGACGCCGAGCTATGGCGAGAGCCCGCGGACCCCATGGTCTGCTACCTGCGGTGCGAGTCGCCCATCGTGCTTGAGCACCACCGCCCCGTCGACACGCACGAGTCGCTTCTCATCCCCGCCGGCACCTTCGAGTTGCGGCGCCAGCGCGAGTACACCCCGGAGGGCTGGCGACGTGTCGAGGATTGAAGCGCTGAGCGCAGATCAGTGGGCCGCTGTGGCGCGCGAGCGTGAGCGCTGGGTAGCTATCGGCTCGTGCACAGACCCGGCAGACCGGGAGACCACCGAGGAGGTGATCACAGGCTTCTACCGGCGCATTGGCAAAGATCGGCCGGCGTTCGTTTGGGGAAGCGGGCCGCTGGCTAGTTGCCTAGAAGCCACGCTCGTGGCGAGCCTCTCAAAGAGGGGCAAGCTCCGGGGCCAGCTCGGGGGCCAGCTCGGGGGCCAGCTCGGGGGCCAGCTCTGGGGCCAGCTCGGGGGCCAGCTCCGGGGCCCGCTCCGGGGCCAGCTCGGGGGCCAGCTCTGGGGCCAGCTCTGGGACCAGCTCTGGGGCCAGCTCGGGGGCCAGCTCTGGGGCCAGCTCGGGGGCCAGCTCTGGGGCCAGCTCTGGGACCAGCTCTGGGGCCAGCTCGGGGGCCAGCTCGGGGGCCAGGCCCGCAGGGAGCTGGACAACGGCTGGCACCTCGCGCAGCCGGGATTCTGGATAGGCCACTATGCGGCTTGCCGTGACGTCGCGGGGGCGGAATACGCCTCGAAGGATGATGAGCTACTACGGCAATGGGAGCGCCTAGCGGCAGCGTCGGGGTGGTGGTTCCCATACGAGGGCGTGTGCTTTTGCGCGGAGCGACACGAACGCGTCCGCTTCGACGCTGAGCGACGCCTACATTGCGAAGATGGCCCGGCCATCCTGTGCCGCGACGGGTTCGCCGTGCACGCGTGGCACGGCACACGGGTGCCAGCGGATTGGATCGAGCAGACAGCCGACGTCGACCCCAAGCTGGCGCTGACCTGGGAGAACATCGAGCAGCGGCGGTGCTTGGCTGAGATCGTCGGCTGGGACAAGGTCCTTGACCAGTTGTCGCCCGTCGTGGTCGACGAGGACAGCCCGGAGGTGGGCAAGCTGCTGCGCGTGGATCTGCCTGACGCGCCCGGTGAGCAGTTCCTGCAGGTGCGGTGCGGGACCGGGCGCACGTTCGTGCTGCCGGTCCCGCCCGAGATGACGACAGCGCGTCAAGCGAACGCCTGGACCTACGGACTCAACCCTGAGGAGTGGAGCCCTGAGATTAGAACATGAGCAGACACGACAAAAGAACCTTGGAAGGCCTCTTCCTCATCGCAATCAGCGTCTCGATCTCTTGGCTCATCGCATCGAAACTGACCCAAAACGCTTGTTGCTGTGAACCGACACAAGAGAAGAAGAGAAACGTTTGGATCGTCAACATCTACGAACGTCCAGAGAACCATGAGTAAGCCAAGCTGCGCCCCCGGAAACCACACTTGGGGGCCCTTCTACGACGACTTCCACAAGAACCGCCGCATCTGTACGACCTGCGGCGACTGGGGCTACATCCGACGCAAGCCCGGAGGAACCCGCCGCGGCGGACCGCCACCCAAAGTCATCCCCATGCGCTGCGGCTTCCGCCGCAAGGGCGTCACCTGCTCCAAGAACGGACGCCATCTCGCCTTCGGAAGCTTCAAAAGCGTCTGCTACTGCGACGACCACAAGTACCTCGCCGATGAAGCGAGAAAAGAGGAAGAGACATCATGCCAGCTGTAGAAAAGGAAGAGAAGGTCTGATGAACAACCTCGAAGAATACCGCGAGCGCATGAACCAGCTCGCAGATAGAGCTGCAGACTTGCAGATCGAAGACTACTACCGCGCGCTTCTCGCCATGCGCGAAGAGATCGACGTCCGGCTCGAATGTGCCGATTCCGATGGCATCGACCTTCGAGAGCTTCGTCACGAGTAAACCATGCCCATCAAAGAAAAAGACCGCCCATTCATCAACAAAGACGAGGCCGAGCTGTGGAAAATGGCTGTAGTCGCCGCCATCCGTCAAAACCAGGGCGTACTCATGGCAGCATCAACAGCCATCAGTACCGCTGACGACATCATCCAAGCCTTCCGGACACGCAACACGCTGAAGGACGAAATCAAGGAAGCACTGAAACCCTATCGGCCTACCTACCTAGGGCTCGACGTGTTCGTCAACAAAGTGTTGTCCGCCGCGAAAATCCTTCACCAGCCCGGTCCCGACGGCAGGATCGGAAAGATCCCTGCCATCAAGCAGCTGCGAGAGACCACTGGCCTCGGACTCAAAGAGGCCAAGGAGGCGATCGAGGTGGCACAAAGGCACGAGAGGTTGGGATAATGCCAAGAAGGAAGATCGAGCAACACGAGTACCGCGTCACCACCTACACCTCCCAAGGAGAGATGGCGAGCGCCCTCAGAGTGCAGACCACCGGTAACGCAGGTCAGGCTCTCAGCAGTGCCATCCGAAAGTACCAAATTCCACGCGAGAACACCTTTGTCGTGGAGTACATGGGCGTACCTGGAACCATCCTCAGCGTCGAAGACGCCATCAAGACCATCCGCAAGCACTTCGCCAAGGTCTTCAAGAAAGAAGGTATCGACATCATGATGGAGGGACCGTGATGCCGAAGCAAGAAGACCTGAAGAAGGCCATCCAAGAGTTGCAAGAGCAGCGAGGAGTTATGAAGGAGAAATCCGAACTCGGAATCGAAGACCTCTTCGACTTCATCCAGGAGTACAGCCTCTTCACCGAAGGCTCTCGTATTCTGATCTTCCGTGATCCCAGATACGGCGCCTGGACCATCAGTGTCATCCATCCCGACCACTTCATCGGCAGCTCCAACGAGACCTTCCTTGTCCAAGACTGCGAATCCACTCAGAAGCGATCAAGAAAGCCATCTCTGGGAAAAGCCAAGAGGCTTTAGACTTCATCCAAAAGCGAGAACGATGGCTGGATGGAGAGATGGACGACCTCAAGAGGCTGAAATCCAAGCTAGGAGTGAGTTAAGGCTGTGTATGAGAAGGTGAGCGACCTCGACCAGCTGATCCTGGTCATCGGAATCCTGCTCATCCTCACACCTGCACCCTTCCTCCCTCTAACGAGGAGCAAGAAGATTGATGAGTGACGCTCGCTGGGAGGCAGAAGAGGTCCGAAAGCTGCCCGACCGCCACCTCTGTTGGATCGCCAGCCAGACCACCCGAGGTCAAGTCATCCGCTGCATCCACGCGCTTGAGTGCGCATCCACCAGCGAAGTCGCCGAAGCCATCGACATGTCCTACCAGACTGCTTGGTTTCACCTCAACTACCTCCGGAAGCAAGGCCTCGTGACCCAGCGAGAAGAGTACTGGTGGCTTCAGCTTCCAGAAGAGAGCCCCGAGTCGCCATGAATGACCCCACCTGCCCGTGGTGTGAAGGAGAGAAGTGCGTCTGCGTGTGCACTGAAGAGAAGCCCAAAGAGGAAGAGAACTGGTGCGGCTTCTTCTGTCACTGCGGATGCGGTCAGAAGTGCGCCTGCGGCCTCCCCCGCTTCAACTACCCCGACACCAGAAACACCGCCGACCTCGAAGCCTGGGCCAAAGTATATCGCCAAGAGCACGAGCTTTTGAAGGGCCGCCCGATGGCGGCTACCCACCCCGCACCGCCCCGAGGGGCGGACGGCGCTACGTCCTACAACATCGTCACTTGCCAGAGAGGTGGGTGCGTTCTCGCCCTCGGACACCATGGCAGGTGCCTGAGAGGAGATAAGCCTTGATCGCCACCATGGCTCAACGGTAGAGCAGCGCTCTTGTAAGGCGACGGTTGCAGGTTCGACTCCTGTTGGTGGCTCTAAGAAAGGGGAACAACAAATGAACAAGAAATACGAAGAACTCAGCCTCTCTTCGAAGATGAAGCGAGCCTGGAACCAGGCCTTCAGCCGATTCTGCGAAGAAGACTTCAAGGTCTTGGACGCAAAGACGAGCAGCAGTTGGGATAGACCTCAGCAGATGTTCGTCTCAAACGCAGACCTCAAACGACTCAACCCGCACGGGAACGTCTCTGTTTGGATCAGAGAAGAATTTCGACACTCTGCTGGAGGATTCCAAAGCTGGAGCACCAAGAATCCCGAGCTGACCGTCGAAGGCGTACGCCTACATGGCCGGAAGGTTGTCCCCGACAAGACCTTCAAGGTACGCAAAGATGGCACCTTCAACCTCGACAAGATCGTCGAACACGTCAACAAGGCTTTGCAAGCTCTCCAAGAGAAGAACCAAGGCAAAGAGCTGCTCCAGTCGATGTACAAACAGCTCGACGAGGCCCGTGCTAGACAGGCCACTGCCGCTCCGTACATCATCGCCAAGACCGACATCAGGGACAAACCACGCTACCGACTGAGCTACTGGTTCGATGAAGACCAGTTCTACGAAGCGCTTAAGCACTTCGGTGAAGCCATCAAGAAGATTGAAGAGAAAGAGTCATGAGCCACGTTGCTTCTGGTATCAAGAGCCACACACTCGCCGAAGCCCTCATCCAGGCTGAAGCCGAGCGCGACAAGCTCCGCTCTCAGCTTGAGCGGATGCGTTCCGCATGCGAAGAACGAGACGGCAAGTGGATTTGGTCCGACGACGACCTCAACGACCTCGAAACCATGAGCGATCAGATGATCGTCACCATGACCGCCAAGCAATTCCGAGAGATCATCGGCTTTCTGAAGAAGAAGAAGAAGAAGAAGAACTCATGAACGACATTGTAGCTACGAGCTACCTCGACATCGAAGAGGGACACTACACCAGCATCCCCAACACCCCCGCTGGTCCCGACAGCCCCTGCCTCCCAGGACCTGGTCAGATCAAGCTCATCCGATACCGAGATGGACGACTCGACCACGAGATCATCCAAGGACAGCTGAAGCCCACCCGCTTCGCGCTGATCAAGAACATGCGCTTCACCGGCTGGAACGTATGAAAGCGCCCTCTCAAGAGGCCTTCAGAATGGATGTGGGTTCTGACCTAGAGAGGGCGCTCTACAAGCCTATCAGCCGAAGGGCACGCCGTCTGCTCGAAGCCATCCACTGGGCGTCGCGAACACGAGAATCGGGGCGCCTCCCCCCGCAGGCTCGACCACTGCCAGGCCGCTGAATGGCCCTTCAGCCACGGTGGCGGGGTCAGGCAATTCTGCCTCTGCGTAGACGCCGAGCGTGACCGGAGGGGTCACCGTATCCAGGTTGAACCCTGTCGCCGTCTTGTGCAGCGAGACGATGTTGTTGACTTGCTCTGTCTCCGCAGGAGTCAGGTCAGGAACAACCTCTACAGTACACTCCAGTCCCGCACAGCTCACACGGACGACGCGATCAGGGAACGAAGCCTGGATCTGTTTGGCCAACGGAGCCGGCGCTTCCGGGTTGTTGATGGCAAATTCGCCAGAAGGCGTCGTGCCGCGGTTGTAAAGCAGAACAGTCATGGCTTGTCAGGAGGTCGTGTAGGAGATGTTGATCCCGAGGTATGAGATGTTCCCGCCAACGTTCGTGTGATCCACCTCGATCCCACATCGATCGCCCCCAGCTACGCCCACGAAGACCGGAAGCAAGTCGATGGTGAACAGCTCGTTGACCGGAGGGATGGTGTAGAGCGTGCCAGTGTCGGCTTGCGCGTTGAGGTTCCTCGGCTGACCGTTACCCCCGAACTCACTGAACAAGTCGATGTTCTTGTTCGGGCCGGTCGCGCCGCCCGAAGAAGCGAAGCCGATGAGATCGATCGAGATAACTGTCGTGGCCTCGTCGGGAACCACAAAAGTGTAGTTGAAGTCCCCGTTGCTGTTCTGAGTACGAACACGAAAACGTCCCGCGTTCTGGTTGTAGTTGGCCGGAAAGAAACGAGAAACAGCCGGAGCGGCACCAACTTGCACGACCTCGAAGGGGGCGCCATCCAGGCTGGCTTCAAGCTCGCCAGTCCCAGGGTTGTAACGCATCCGGGCACGACCAGACGGAGCCGGCTCAACATCTGGTGCCGACGGAAACTCAAGCGCCCGACCCTTCAGGCCTTTGAAGCCCCAACTGCCTTCATCTGACATCCTGAATCCTGACCGGTAGCTCCCCGCATGATAGCATGCAAAGGGCATGTTGGTCGAAGACTGCGAAACCTGGGACCCCGAGCGCTTTCACCGCATCAAGGGCACCAAGGGCCACATCTGGAAAATCGTTCCAGAAGGCGTACTTGTCCAAGGAGAAAGCTCCGTCAGGCGCACCCGAGGTGAGCCGAAGACCCTGACGCGGATCAAAGACCGATTCGGCGAACTGATGGAGCAAGTCTTCCTCGACACCGGTGTGCCCATCCAGCTGCTCGCCGCCACCATCGCCAACGAGTCCGGCGGCCACGACGGCGGAGAACGCTACGAGAAGCACCTCAATGACTGGAGCATCGGGGTCATGCAGACTTTGACCAAGACCGCCTGGGGGATCGCTCGCTCTGCCCCTCACCTCCACCGCAAAGACATCGCCCACATGAAACCCATCCCTCAAGGAGGGAACCTGCAAGAGTGGCGACGCGTCCTACACAACAACACCGCCAGTGTCCTCCTCGGAGCAGAAATGCTTCGGCAGATCAACGAACGCTACACCTGCTACTGGGATCCGATCCTCGTCTACGCCGCCTACAACGCTGGCTCTCCTCGACCCAACAAAGACCGCCCCTGGGGCCTTCACTACCATCGCGTAGAGAAGAAGGATGTCGTCTTCGATGCCATGGACACTTTCGCCGCTTGGTTCGGAGACGCCTGCGCTGTCTGGTGAGCCAGATGGAAGAAATCGCAAGACTTCTGAGAGCTGGTATGATCGTCGTCATGGCACATGACAAGGACGAGTACACTGTGACCATCGCCGACCCAGATGAGGTCACCAACGATGCTCGACATGGGATCTCTTCGTCACGCTCTCTCGAAGACGCCGTCGAAGCTGCCATCCTCGACTTCTACGCCAGCGGACTCAATACCGTAGATCTTTTCGGCGATATCATCACAGGCGAGTCATGAGGCCCACCGACCTCCTCGGCATCGGCGTCGCCATCGGCGCCGCCTACCTGCTGCTGCAGAGCAGCAAGCCAAAGCAAGCCGAGTTCAAAGTCCCCAAGCGATGCGGTGAAGAATTCCCGTGTCCGAGCGCATCCACTAGGATCGCTGTCATCGGCGACTCGTACGGCGTCGGACTCAGTCATCGCCTACGCTCGCTGAGCGAGTGCTGCGGCATCCCCTTCTTCGCCAACCCGAAGGTAGGGTCAGGGATCAACGACTGGAAGAGCGGCTACAAGATCGACCGCGCTCTGGACTTCAACCCGACCCTCGTCATCATCAGCCTTGGTGCCAACGACTTCGGCCGCTCGCGCAAGAGTGTTGAGCCTGGCATCGCGCAACTGCTACAACGGATCCGACAGGCCGGCGCGCAACCCGCATGGGTTGAGCCACTGCTGCTACCCAAACGGATCGAGAACGAGAGCATCCGCCAAGCATGGCGAGACACCGGTATCCCGCGCTACGACTCGCGCCCGCTCGAATTCCCTCGCGCCGCTGACGGCATCCATCTGCACATGAGCGGCTACGCCGCCTGGGCAGAGAAGATGTGGCCTTGGATCGTCGAGACGAGTCAGAGGCGTTGACTTCAGTCAGTTACGAGCGTAACTTGCGTTCATGGTTGAAGCCGAAAAAGAAGCGAAAGAGATCACTCTCATCATCCAAGAAAGACTTCGAGACCTTCGACTCCCAAGCAGTGAGACGATGGACTTCAAGTTCGATGTAGAGGCTGACCCTGATGCTGTGGTCGAGGCTCTCTCTCAAGAGCCCAACATCCAAGCTATACGCTCAGGAAAGGCCTCCGTGATGGTCTTTGCCACCAGGTCGTTTCAAGATGGCAAGCCACTGAGCGCAGAGAGGATCTTCGATGCGGACAGCGACTCTGACCGAGAGGCTGTAGCCTCATGGCGGGAGTACTTCCCAAAAGGGATGCTCTGGGCAGTTTTCATCAACGAGTCCTTGCATGAAAACAGTACCCGCTACCGAGTGGTCTACTCTGCTCAGAAGCTGCTTCGCGAAGGACTACCTGCTTGGGAAAGCGGAAAATTCGAAAGACTCCTCCTCGCCCATGACAGGAAAGAAGCAGAAAAAGCGGCCGGTGTTCCCCAGCCCTTCGAGCCCGAACCTCAGGGCTTGAACTACGCTCCTCTTGCTGAAGAAGCTCAAGAGCAGCTCTCTCAAGATCAGTTCTACGGAGACCTCCTCAGGCTTGAGACTTTCGAGAGATGACTGCGCTAGTCATGCTTTGGCTTGCTCTGAATCTGAGCCTCGTCATCCTGTTTGCGTGGCTGTGGATCCGCTACGCGGACATGCGCCGAAGAGCCGCGCTCGAAGCTGAAAAGATCTTCCAGGAAACCTACTCGCTCCATAGCAGAGGAGTGCTTCGGGTCGACTCGAAGCTAAGCTTCGACCTCGGAGAGGTAAGCAACTACGAGGCGGCGGAAGTCAGAGATGCGCTCCAGTCCAAACGTGGCATCACCTTCGTCGACCTCAAGCAAGGGTACGACGGCAGCTTCCAGCTCGACGTCAAGTTCGACTACCAGAAATGGGTATGAACGCCTACCGACAACCACCACCAAAATGCACGAAAAAGTACGACATCGAGAAACCCATCGACGAATCCCACCAGGAATCTGAACGACTCTGGAGGTCTCAAGAGTGCCAAGGGTAGCCGTCAAAAAGCGCTGGATCGTCCGTCACCGCACCGGCTGGTGCGCTGCCAAGAACCAGCTGGACGAAGAGGCTGTCTCCGACGAAACGCTCTGCGGCTACGTCGTCATGTTCCGAGGCGGAGAGAAGAAGGGCTACCCCACCTGCTCCAAGTGCCGACGGTTGATGGGGCTGAAAGTGATCCCAGAGACCAACGTCTACGAAGTGAAGGTCACCAAGACGATCTACGTCACCGCCAACAGCCGCAGCGAAGCTGCCAAGGTGGCCGAAGAGTTTCACCACGAGGACGAAGCAGAGCCCGAGTTCTCAGCCCGACCCATCTGTCGGGGAGAGCGACTTTCAGAAGAAGTCCTCAAGTCCTGGCCATGGGGCACGATGCAAGGAGACATCCGAACTCTCCTCCAAGACACAGAAAGGGAATCATGAGCAAGCTCGAAATCCTCGTCGATGTCGACGGCGTCTGCGCCGACTTCCTCGGCCCTGTTCTAGACACCATCTACGAAGTCAGCGGGACCAGGTACTCCCGCGAAGACGTCAACGGATGGAACATCGAAGAGTGCCTTGACCTCGACCGTGACGACTGGGCGGAGACCGTCAAAGAGATCCAGTCACCCGGCTTCGCCCGCAAGCTTCAGCCGCTGCCGCACGCCATCGAGTCGGTGAAAAAGCTCGCTCAGCGACACGAGGTCTACTTCGTCACCGCCGACTGGCGAGGCAGCCCGACCTGGGTCTACGACCGGAACCACTGGCTGACCGATCACTTCGGCGCGCTCGGAAAGCGGACCATCCACACTTCTCAGAAGTACCTCATCTCAGGTAATGTTCTCATCGAAGACAAGCCCGGGAACGTCCATGGGTGGGCAGTGAGACAGAAGGGGCATGCCATCCTGTTCGACACACCCTACAACCGAGACGAGCAAGACAGGTTCTACTTCACCCGTGTGATGTCGTGGCCAGAGGCTTTGAGGGCAATCAATGAGGTGAAACTACAATGAACCGAATCCGAACCTACAAAGAGCCCAGATGGCACTTCTGGGTCTTCAGCGTCGCGCTGCCCTCAGCTTTCTTTATGCTCGTAGGCGCAGCATCCTTCCTTCTCGCGAAGTGGATCTTCTTCTGATGAAGTACAAGGCCTGTTTCGCCTGCCATGGCGACTGCGACCCCTTCGGCGGGACGGGCGGCCATGTCGGAGACTGCTCCCTCTGCGACGGCTGGGGCGAGGTGCCCGAGGAGATGTGCGAGATGTGCGGGCTGATGTACTGCGAGCATCAACCTACTGGACCATCTACAGCGTCGAACGGCGAATCGCGCGAGGCCGCTGAAGTGTGTTGTTGAGGTGAGGCGCAACGGGCACCCCCCGGCTCACAATCAGCGTGCCCATGCCTTGAGCAGCCGTCGTCGCTTCCTCTTCGTCTTTGCGCTCGAAGTACTTCTCGATGGCAAAAGTAACGATCGAGGTCGCAACGGCGCTCGCGGCGGCCGTGATGGCAGCCGTGATCGCGATGTAGCGTACCTCCTCAGCAGTAATCTTCTTGGCCATGGTTCATCCTACAACAGCGTGAGTCCCTTCTTGCCAGATGGGCTCGGGAGAAGTGCCTGCATCGAAAGTCTGATAACCATGATGACCGGCGCCTCCGCAGGCAGGGCAGACGCCTAGGTCTTTCTCTTCGACCTTTTGACCTTCAACGTTCCAGGTGGAGATCATCTTGCGGCCTCTGCCCCAGCACTCGGTGCAGATTTGCTTGAAGTAGTACTTTGTCGCGGGAGTCATTACAGAACCTTCGCTGCCTCAAAATGCATGCCATCCCTGCGGCGGAAGTGGCCGCCCCAGTAGAACCCAAAATCATGAGCGATGGGGACAAGCTCTTTCACCGATCCTTTCTCGCCAATGTCAGCAGGCGTCTCGCCTAGCATGTTCCATCTGTAGTTGATGTCGAACGCCGTGTACCAAGCGTGGTTGCTCAGAATGGACCGGCTACCACGAATGAAGCGAGGGTTGCCCAAACCATCCCAACTGTAGATCCGATCGATGAGCCCAGCCTGCTCCCACGCTGCCCAGAGGCCCACCAGCTGCTCTGCGATGAGCTTGTGACAGCGAACCCTTCCCGACTTCGGCCCCTTCGACCAACGCTTCCCCTGCCACATCACGCCAGGGATCTGTTTCAGCTGTGGGATCTCTACCACCGTCGTGTTCTCGACCATCCAGTTGTCGAGCATGATGATCCGCTCAGGATTCCCCTTGATGGGTGCAGGACGGTAGCGGAATTTCCCAAAAACAGCCGCGCGCGCATCGTTGCTCGCCAGGGGGCTGAAGCTCGGCTTTGAGACGAACCCGGACGCCGCGATGGTCGACTGAACCTCTGGCTCTGCCTTGTCCATCAGCTCCTCCCAGGTGCGGTTGTCGATCACACCAGTCACCGGGATGCTCTCGCGACGCTGAAATAGCTTCACGCCCGCCTTGGTCTTGTCGCCGAAGTGGCCGTCTGCTCCGTAGGGCTCCAGGTCAATCCCATGCACCAGCATCCTCAGCTGAGCACGTTGCACTAGCGCGCCCTTGTCGCCTCGCTTCAAGACCTCATCTTTAGGGAGCGTGAGCCAGAGCGTCGGGGTAGGTTCGCTCACGCCCCCCTCCAAGGGTTTGCTATGATCGTCTCCGGAGGAAGCTGGATCGGTTGCATCGCCGGAAGCTCCTCGACTCCAGGCTGACGCAAGATCCCAAGCTCGCCCTCGTGCGTAATGAGCGGACCCAGCTCGGGGTCCTGCGCGATGTCGCCGAGGTCGACGTACTCCTCCGTCCCATCTGCACGAACCAGGCGAGCCGTGCGGAACATCAGACGAATGACCTGAGACGGGTCCCAGTGCCGGATGTCATGCGCGTAGCCAGGGCGCTGCCAACACTGGACCCCAGGCGTCACGCCAGGACCAGAAGCGCTCGACGAGCACCAGCCGTAGTTGCACGCGGTCTCATCGCCGAAGCGAAGCATCGAAGTGTTCCCGAGGCCGTTCGTTAGCACCCAGTATTTGCCGACCGAAGCGACCAGACCCGTGCCGTCACTCGTCGTGTCGATCTTCTCTTGAATCAGCTCATGGACGCCAATCAGAGTCGTCCCACGGTAGGGCATTCTGCCGACGATGGGCATTTCTGCCACGATCTGATACTGCGATGGCCCCGAGTTGATGACCGGATCAAACTTCACCTTCGCCTGAAGCCAGATCAGGTCGACGACCTTCGGCGTCAGCAGCATGCATGAAGTCAAGTCAGCGATCTGCTGCAGCTCCTGCGCGCTCGCAGGAAGACGCACACCGTTGTACGTCCGCTTGACCTCTTCGCCTGACTCGTCGTACTCCCGGAACGTCTGGTAGTTCCAAGTCAACGGAGGCACGTCGTCAAACTTCATCGCATCCGCGAACACCCGGATGTAGAGCTTGTGCCCCTGATGCTCACTGATGACTGTCTCCCAGTCCCAGTAAGCCGTCCCTTCCTTCACCCGCTGAACGACATCGATGAGCTTCCCGCTCACTGGAACGCCTCCGAAAGGTACCGCGTCGCAAGCGCTCGCTGGCTCGGCTCGGGGATAAAGTCGACCGCGAAGATGCTCGCGAACTTCCCGCGCCAAGGGTCAGGGTTCGTTCCGATCTGCAGCGTGCCCGCGCCAGGCACCGCACCGTTAACTCCTGCCAAAACACCGTTCACGTAGAGCGCCGCACCCGTCGTGCTCTGCTCGTACACCACGACGTCAGGCGTGGTCGTAGAAATGAACTGAGGGCTCGCGATGACCGCCCCATTGTTCACGCCCCAAACCGCTGAAACACCGCCGACGTTCCCGATGTAGCCACCGCCAGACGCGAAGCTGACAGCCGAAGCCGTGAAGTCGACCGGGACCGCCGACGTATGGTTGCAGCAGAGGAAAATGGCGAAGGGCGGCGTCAGAATCAGGTTCGAGACGTCGAAGAAACGCTGAGTGGGATCGTCCGTGTCGAAGACGTTGTTCTCGTTGAACTGATCGTCGTTCTGAAGAAAAAAAGGCTGGTTGCCAGCCGTGGCCTGAAACAGTTGCGGCGTAGGCTTGGCCGTACGGCTCCGCACCCGAGCGATCTGATTCGCCGTGCCACTGAGCGTCACACTCGGGCGAAAGACCGGTTCCGTCCAAAGAACGAGGTTCTCTTCGAAGATCTCATTCGGGCTCGGCGGATCGCTGATCACCTCATAGTGCTCCACCCGGCTCGGCAAGTCGCGGCGACGGATCTGAAACACTCGGTTACCGCCATGCAGACGACGGAAAGCATTCAGCGCTGCACCAGCGCTGTTGTAGCCGCCCAGCGACGTGCCATCTGGCTTGCGTGCGATGAAACGGTTGCCCCCTGTGTCTCCAACGTTACCCTCTGCCTGACTGAAGAAGTTGCTTGCGCCCGAGCGCGTGATGAAACCTACGACCGACATGTTTGCCTCATTCAATGACAGACCAGGCCCGAGCGGCCCACGCCGCCAGAGACCGTGCGTCCGTACCCTCGGACGCGATAAACCGACTGGAAGGCTGAACCCTCACACCCGGCGGGATGAGCCAGAACTCCTCGGCTCGTGAGCCTCGGACTCGCGCACGAATTGCGCGGCGCGCAAGAACATCCGTAGGGTCAAGCGCCAACAAAACGGTCGTCGGCTCGAATACCGCGAGCGCAGCGGGGAGCCATCCCTCTGTCACCCACGCTCGCGCATTCCCCTCTCGTGCATCGACATGGAGCGCCGCATCCGCGTCATGAACCAAACGCGAAAGCGGTGGCGTCAGCGCTCCGACCACCTCTCGCTCCCCCGCCAGCAAGACACGCCGATTCGCTCGGCTTCTCCGAGGACGGCGCACCAGCGCAACACCCTCCGGGACACCGAGACCCGCGTAAATCCACAGTCGCTTCGCAGACCTCATGACTGGGTGGTAAGATATCACAACCGTCATGTCGCGCGAACTTCTTGCCATCGAAAGACTTGACAGGCAGACCCCCGCCTTCCGAAGGGAGCTTGTCCTGCTGAGCGATCGCCAGGGCCTAGACCCCAGCTACCTCGCAGCCGTGATGCGCTTCGAAAGCGGAATTGATCCAAAGGCACAGAACCCAAGCAGCAAATGCACAGGTCTCATCCAGTTCTGCAAGACCGCTCGGGATATGCTCGGAGTCACCAACGACGATCTGATGAAGATGAGCGCTGAAGAGCAGCTCCCCCTTGTGGAAAAGTACTTCGAGTACGTCCAGCGCCAGAAGAAAGTCCGCCGAACCAGCCTCGAAGACCACTACATGGCCGTCTTCGCTCCAAGCTTCATCGGCTCCTCCCCCTCTGCTACCGTCTACAGTGCCCCCTCTGATGCCTACCGTTTAAACAAGCGACTCGACAAGGGCGGCGACGGCGTCATCAGCGTCGAAGACGCCACAGGGTCGGTACGACCCCACGTGACGCGCGCCTACGGCAAGGCGCACATCCTCGTGCCTGACGTTCCCAACGGGCCGCTGCCCCCAGGGCCCGGCTCGAACGGTCCTCCCATCATTCCCGGTCATCCCCAGTACGACCCGAAGGCTTCGCTCAACGCACGCGTCGCTCCAGCAATTGCCGCTGGCGTTCTCGGCTTCTTTGCTGTCAGAATGCTCAGACGATGAAAGCTATCGACGACCTCGAACGGTACATCCTCAACGAGCCTGAACCGATCGACGCCGATGAGGTCATCCCCAACGTCTGGCAGGGCGGGATGGCTCCTCCCGGTGAGATGCTTCAGCGCGCCGGCTTCAAGAGCCTCGTGCTCTCCGCCAAGGAGCACCAGCCCAGCCAGAGCAACTACGTGGGGATGCGCGTGCTGCGCGTGCCGCTCGAAGACGATGGTGACCCCCTCAGTCAACAGGAGTGGGATGCGGTCCTCGTCGCGGCGCTGTGGGTCGCAGAGCGAGCCGCTGTTGAGCCCGTGCTGGTCACCTGCATGGCCGGATGGAACCGGAGCGGGCTCATCAACGCCTGCGCCATCCGCATACTCACCAACTGCGGCCCAGAGGATGCCATCCGTCAGGTGCAGCGTCGTAGGCTGCGAGCGCTCAATAACGAGAGCTTCAAGTGGGAGATCCGAAACAAGTCCGACACCATGGTCATGGGCCGGCTCGAAGGTCTCCAACTACGGTACCGGTGAAGCCAGCTGGGCGATGATGTTCGCCCGAATTGTCAGACCGTTCGAGGTCACGTTGTCGAGCCAAGGCGTAGAAGTGTCCACGGCTACGGCCTTAGACAGCAGATTGGAGTTCGTCTGAGTGTAGAGCCAAGCTTGCTCGACCTTGTCGACCAGAAAGGCCTGATAGGCAAAGTGGGCCTTGGCGACTGTCGCGGGGCTCGTCTCCACAATGGAATGAATCGTCTGACCTTGAACCGCATCGAGGGTGCGCTCGCGGCGGGCGCGGTCTTCCGTGATCAGAGGCGGAAGAAGGGTTTTCTCGTTAGACATTACCCAAGCTCCGGAGTGCAAAGGCCGTAGCAGTTGTTGATGTCACGCGTCGTAGGAATGACGATGCTTCCCGGGGGAGCTGCTCCCACAAAGGCATAGAGGCTGGCATTCAGCACGCCAAAGTTCTCGTTCAAATTGCCAGCAGAGCGCTCTGCAGGGATGTTGAAGAACGCAGAGTTTGGTGAGCCATAGATGCTCGTGAGGATCCAGTCGTTCACGGCCAGCGGCTGAGAGATCGTCGCGATGGTCTCCCAACCCGTCGTCGTGAAGGTGTGCGTGCCAGAGACGATGATGTTCGTGTAGCTCGTAAGCGCAGGAGCTGACGGCCCTGGCGTCGTCGTAAGTCGAACGTCGAAGGCATGAGGTCCGCCGACAGCGTTCACGCGAGCGTTGATGTCCGTTGCCGTGCAGGCTTGGGCGATCTGAATCTCAGAGCCGAAAGAGAACTGGAAGTTGCCCAGCGGAGCGCCGTAGCCCGTGTTTTGGTCGAGCACGAACTCAGGCGGCAACACCGGACTCAGCCAAGGGTAGGTCGTACCGATCCAACCGGTCGCACCGATGAAGTCCCAGTAGTAGAGCTGAAGCTGGGCTGCACCCTCGCGCACAACCGCAAACGCAGGCATCGTCGGTCCCATGGGAGGAGGCACCGGGAGGTCTGATGCCTGGATAAAAGGCTGACTGATGAGCCCCGCGTCGATCTCCACCGGAGTGAACTGGCCGTTCTCGACCATCGTCTCGCGGAAGAATGTGTAGATGTACTGCGCGTCCTCGAAGATCGGACGGAAGACGTCGAGACCGATCGACGCTGTGATCCAATTCCGGAAGTCGTCGTAGCCAATCCGAGCACGCCCAATCGGAGCTGTCTCACTCGGATTGCCCTGAGCCTCCTCAGAATTCGGAAGCTCGAAGAGCCTTCGAGCCTGTCCCTTGAAGCCCCAAGGACCCGCGCTGCCGTCATCACCTGCTGCCATTTCTTACCTCAAGGACGGCGAGAAACCACCACCCAGTTGTTGATCCCCACCTAGCTTTGGATCTCAACATAGTTGTTCGCTCCAGCCGGTAGGTTGAAGGATGCGCCTCCGTCGATCGTATCAGCACCAGAGGAGTTGATGACGATGTCGCTCGCTCCAGGCACAGCATGAACGAACCGGAAAGTTTTGCCACGAGGGAAAGCGTTAATCGTCGGAAGGTTAAAGGTGACGACCCCTCCCGTCGTATTGCAAGGCAAAGTTCGCTGTGTCGTAGGTGCGAAAACGGCAGGACCGTTGATGCGATTGTTGATGTTGGTGACACCGACGAGGATGTTGTCAAGCGCAGCGTTGACAGTCGTGTTCCCCAGAGTGCCAACCGAGGCGCCTACCTGCTCGGCCCGCTGAAGTCGTACCTGTAGCGCAGTGATGATCGGAATCGGAGTGCCAGCCGTATTCGCGAGGAAGGAATACGCGAACACATTCCCGCTCATGAAAGCATTCCCGAAGTAAAAACCGTCGATAACCAGCAGTCCCAGAACAGTGAAGTTAGCGAGCGAGTTGCTAGCGGCAATAACGTCGTCGAAAAACCCAGCTGGGCTCGCGCGAATGTTGGTGAGCACCACGGCTCCGGTGCCATTGCTCTGAAGAGTAGTGAAACCACCAAAGAGGCCACCCTGGTCGAGGAACCCTCCTGACATAGTGAAAGTGCCAGCGGCTTCGACCAATACGGTGTTGGCGGAGAAGCCTCTCAGAGTGCAGTTGTTGGCGACGAGGGCCCCTGAGTTGATGAAGGCAGCGCGTGAACCTGTTGCAGCATCCGTCGCAGTCAGGGTGCTGTTGTTGGCCTCACAGGTAACAACGCCAAAGTTGTTGGTCTGCTGAAAAACGTCAATGCCAGGCGTGGAACTCGTCGCGATGACGTTGTCGAGGCGTGCTCGAAGGGTCCCGTTGTTCGGAGCTTGGAGCGTGATGGGTGGAACCGTTTGGCCACCCGCATCGCTGCCAAGAGACAGGGAAGACATCACGACGTCAGCTGTCTGGGCGCCACTTGGGTTGTCCAACGTGACGGAACGGACCCTCACACCGCTACGGTAGAGACCAAACAACGTCAAGGTCGTCGGCTGAGCGGGGGGGGGCTGGATGACGACATCCTCCGGGTAGTCCCCTGCAAAAATGACAAGAGTTAGATTGTCTCCCCCTGTCGCGTAAGCCGCATCGACTGCTGCTTGCACCGTTCGAAAGGGGAGATCGAGACGGCCATACTCCGCTGTCGTATCGTTCCCGCCAAAAGCGTCAACCCAGCCCGCACCGTTCTGCGTGAGGCCTCCGATACGCTGGTACGGCCCGCCATCCAGACTGGCCTCAAGCTCCCCGCTGCCGTCGTTGTAGCGAACACGAGCACGCCCAAGAGGAGAGACTTCTGCATTCTGTCCGTCAGGGAACTCAAGCGCACGCCAGCGCCCGACGTCCTTGAAACCGATAGAGCCATCACTCATGAATCACCTCAGGGCCGAATGCCGACAATCACCCAGCTTGTGGCCGCGCCAGCTTCCGCCATGACTTCCACGTAGTTGTTCTGACCAGAGGTGACCACCGTCGAAGGGCCTCCGTTGATTGTGTCAGCGCCCGAAGCTGCCACTGTGATGCCAGCGGCACCAGCCGGCGTCGCATCGACGACACGATACTTCTTCCCCTCGTCGACCGTACTTCGGAGCGGAAGAAGAATGGTGGTGGCTAGGGCAGGCTCGTCCACCAAGATGATCTCTTCAGACCCTGCCGCCACAGCGCCGCCGCCCGTGATGCGTGCCACCGTGTCGCTCACCCCTTGGATGGCACGATCGATGCCCTCGGTGGCCGTTAGGCCTGCAGGGAGTACGTTCGTCGTCGAGTCGAAGGCCACCAGCTCGGCGCCTTGAAGGAGGCCCAAACCAGAAAGCGCAGACACCGAGAGGCGGTTGCCCGCCAAGTCGGAGATGTAGTTCACCGCCGCGGTGCCGGGCGTCGCGATACCCGCGCCGGCATGCACGAACGACTGAACAACGCCTCCGTTGAGGTTCACGCTCGCGCCTGGAGAAGGCAGGTCGATGACGGTGTTAGCCGTCGGAAGCTGGAGCGACGTTCCAAAAAGGTTGACGAACGCGAAGGACGTCAGCGAGCAAGTGATGAGAGGCGACACCGAGCCCAGGCTCTGCTGATAGACCGAGCCCACGTCGAACAGAGCAACGAAGCCGTCGATCTCAATCGCAGAAGCCGTCTGCGAGAAGGTGAGAAAATCGTTCGTCAGAATCGTACCCGCCTCCAAGAACAAGGCTCGCGAGTTCGCCGACCCAGGTGTCGCTAGAGCCTGGCCGCCGTTGAATTGGACCGTCAATAAACCGAAAGCCGTGTTGTTCTCAGTTCGAACCAAGTCGATGTTAGGCGTCGAAGTGAAGAGCTGCAGCTGCGTTGCGAAGACGTCCGTGTCCCCGTCACCGTTGACGATCACCAGAGGCGCAACCGTCTGCCCACCACCCACACGGTTGCCCAGCGTCAGCTCGTTGAGCGTGAACTGAGCCCGGACCGCAGGAGCCGCCGGAGCGTTCAGCGTGATCGAGCGAATATTGCTCGCACCACTCACTCCAGAGAAGCCTATCTGGATGTCAGCAAAGGCAGCCGGAACCACAACATCCTCCTGGTAATTGCCAGGCAAGATGAGAATCGATGCGTCTGGGTTGCCCAGGGCAATGACCGCGTTCACCGCAGCCTGGACCGTGAGGAATGGCAGGTTGATGTTGCCTACCACCGCCGTGCCATCGTTGCCTGAGCGCTCATCCACCCAGGCCGCGTAACTCAGCGCCGCAGTGGCGCCGCCCGTGCCTACAGGCGCAAAGGCGCCGCCGGAGATGCTCAGCTCAAGCTGACTTGTCGCATCGTTGTAGCGAAGACGAGCACGACCTGGAGGCGCAACAGGGGCCAGTTCCCCGTTGGGGAACTCCAGAGATCGCGTGATCCCGTGGCCCTTGAAACCGACTGTTCCTCTACCCATCTCTCACCTCCTCAAGGACGAATACCGATGATCGTCCAAGCCGAGGGAGCGCCCACCTCAGCGATGACCTCGACGTAGTTATTCGGGCCCGTCGTCATCACAAACGTCGCGCCACCGTTGATAGTATCGGCGCCAGAAGCAGCGATCGTGATGCCCGCAGAACCTGCAGGGAGCGCATCCACCACACGGTACTTTTTACCATCGACTACTGTACTCCGAAGAGGCAACGTGATGGTCGTCGGAGAGGCGCCCTCAGCCACCAAAATGACTTCCTCCGGTCCAGCAGCGAACGCGCCGCCACCTGTGAGCCGAGCCACCGTGTCACTGACACCCTGTACGACCTGCGTCACAGCATCTGTCATGTCGCGGTCACCAAGGACCGTCGAGGACGAGTAGCCGACCTGTGAACCCTGGTGGTCGAGGTTCACGACCGTGGCGCCGATAATGGGACAAGGACCCGTCTGCGAGACGTAGGCGCTCGTAACGTTGACGATGCCACCCGAGGTCATGTTGATGTTGCCAGACGAACCGATGAGCTGAACCTGAACATCGTTCAACGTGATGTCCGCGTTGATGTCGTTCGTCTCGATGACGTCGACCGTTGTCGTGGTCGGAACGAGCTGCGTGTTGTTCAGGCTGATGAGGTGAAGCGTCGTCGCAGTCGTTCGGATTAGAGGGTCCGTTCCCACGCCCAACACCTGAGCGATACGAGAACCCTGGTCGTTGTAGATGGCGGCGCCAGTGATCTCAACCGCAGGGGCGTTCCGAGACTGAAGATTGAAGCCAGTACCCCGGAAGGTACCCGTGTCCATCACCAGCGCGCGGCCCGTCACAGCGTTGATGTTGTCATTCGCGAAAGCTCCGCCGCCAACAGCCTCAACTGTGACACCTCCCGTCGAGGCTGGGCCAATGACGACGACGTCTTCGTTGCCGTTTGCTACGAAGCATCCCACGTTCGAGAGCACAACGTTCAGAGGGGCAAGGCCCTCGCGGACCTGAAGTGCGGGGCGGCTAGAGAAGCCAGCGCCCTCGGGAAAGCCGATGCAGAGATCACCGATGAAAAGCTCCTGGAAGAAAGGAGAACCGACCGGGATATTGGGTCCGATGACGTTGATGCTCCGGATTTTCACCGCGTGACCATCGCCGTAAATGCCGAGATACATCCCGCTACTGAGCGTGTAGTCGATATCGACATCTTCCAGATAGGACCCAGGAGAAACGACGATGCCCAGGTTGCCCGCACTGAAGCCCAAAGTCGCGATGGCCGCGTTGACCGCTGCCTGAACAGTCTGAAAGGGGAAAGCAATGTCACCCGCCACACCGGTTGCGTCGTTGCCGTTCAGCTGATTCACGTAGGTGATGCGGTCAACAGGAATCGTCGAACCACCACCGCCGCCAGTCGTTGGATCCGCCTGGGTCAGAGCCCAGTTGGTGGAAGCGGACTCCGACTGAAGGACGATGGAGGCGTTCGCGCCACCAGGGGTGAACGTAAGAGACGCGCCGCCATTCACGGTATCTGCACCCGTCGGATTGATCGTGACAGGCGTGCCGCCGCCCGTCGCGTCCACGATCCGATAAGCCTTGCCGCGAGGCCGCGTCGTGATGGCCGGAAGCGTCAGCGTTACAGCCGCACCCGTATCGACGAGAATCGTCGAATCATCTCCAAGGGCGAAGGTGCCAGGGCCAACGATGGGCGCTCCAATCTGCGTCGTCCCGAAGAGCAAGTCGTCCATGGCCTGATCGACAGGCTGCGTTCCGATGACCGTCGTGCTGTTGTGCTGGACCTGGCTACTGTTCTGAAAACGAGTCTCAAAGCCAGCACCCACAATCGGAACAGGATTTCCGTCTACAGAGCTGACAAAGTTGTAGAAGACCGGTCCGCCGGATAGAAGAACCTGACCGGTGTAACCGTTGCTTCCAACGATGCAGGAGCGAAGTACAACGCTCGTCGCAGGAGAAGAGACCTGGATAAAATCATCGGTCGTCGAAGAGGGCTGACAGAAACTTGAGACGAAGTTGATTTGACCAGAAGGCCCAGAGTGAGCGATCAGAGGGTTGCCGCCTGCACCATCTGCGAGGAGCACCACGTCTGAACCCGTGAAATTGCACGGGCCCGTGATCAGAACCTGAGTCGTATCCAGGCCTCGAAGCGTTATGTCGCGAAACTCGACATCGCCAAACGCCATCTCTACGGCCGCCGCCGGAGATGCCGTCGCGCGCAAAATCGACTCTCCCATCACGGCGTCGAGGTTGCCAGTCGCAGCGGCGTTCAACGTCTGGAAGGGAGGAATGTTCGGCGTCGAACTGTTCATGTTCACGCCACGGGTCTCCACCTCCAAGTTCCCGTTGTCCCCCACAAGGGTCAAAGGAGCTACCGTCTGGCCCCCACCAACTCGGGTGCCCAACGTGAGCGACTCGATCGAGAGATCAAGTCGAACACCTGCACCTGTCGGACAAGAGGCCGTCAGCGAACGGATGTTGACGCCCGCCCCGCCAAGGCCCACGATCCCCAGGCGCGTGTCGACGAGGACGTTCGGCACGACGACGTCCTCTGGGTAATCTCCGCCAAGAACGACGATGCCGATAGTCGTGAACCCAGACCCAATCGCCGAGTTGATGGCGGCTTGAACCGTCTGGAAGGGGTTGTTTTGACTGCCATAAATGGCAGTTCCATCGTTCCCGTTACGTCCGTCTACCCAGGATATTCCATTGAGTGGAATCGCTCCGCCACCTGCCGTGAAAGGCAAGTAAGGGTTACCACTGACGCTCAGTTCAAGCTGGTTCGTGAAAGCGTTGTAGCGAAGACGAGCGCGACCCGCGAGCGCCACCTCAGCGTCCACGCCATCCGGGAACTCAAAGGCACGTGCCTTCCCGTTTCCCTTGATACCAGCAGAACCGAAATCCATGCTCGCATTCTACAAGGAAGACCTGTCAAGAGCTAGCTTCAAGAGACCGGAGAAACTCTTGTGTCACCTTCGGCCAGGACCAAACATCCCGAAAGTAAGCCGACTGCTCCATCGCGAGCGCACTCAAAACCTCTCGTCGATCGTAAGCCTCGATGAGGCCCTCACAGATGTCCTCCGGAGAAACAGTTGGCGCCTCCGCTCCCGGACCATCATCGATCGGACCGTTCAAGCCATGCGGTACCACGACGATGCCATCCGCCGGCTGGATGTGCTCCTCATGACCGGTGCAAGCCGTCGCGAGCACAGGGACACCACAGGCCCTTGATTCCAAAGGAACCATGCCGAACCCTTCGGCCCGAGAAGGCTGAGCCACCAAGTGGTGCTGCGCGTAGAAGAAACGCAGATCATCTACAGAAAGCTCTAGGCGCGGCAGAACCACGATGCTCTCCGCGTGCTCAACGATCCCTTGCGTCGCCTTATGGATCTCCGAAAGATATACCCCCTTCGGGCCATCGATCACCAGACGAAGAACGCTGTCCTGAGGGATCAGCTTCTTCCGGAGCGCCAAGCCCCACGCGTACAGAAGCTCCCGCGTTCCCTTACGCTGCATGTGCGTCGAAGCCATGTGAAGCACCGACCACCCCTTCGGCTTCCGCACCCCGCGCATCGGCTGAAAAGCCTTGTCCACCCCATGCAGGTAGAGGTGGAGACTCTTCGTCATCAGCGTGTTTCTCTTGATCACCTCAATCGAGAACTGACTCGGACCAACGTAGCCCGTGACGATCTTGTCCGACCGCTCCATCAGGCTTCGGGGCAACCACGAGCTGTTGCTCGCGATCATCAGCAGGCGCCGATAATGCTCTCCACGCCCCATCATCACGCTAGCCGCCATCGGCGGACCGATCGTCAAACCGACCGGAGCGTCAAAACCTTGGTCAAGGGAGTCGTAGCCAGGATCATCCACCCGGCTGACATTCAGAAACGACGCAAGCGCACCGCAAGCCTCCAGGCCTTCCTTTACCCCACGGCTGACGCGCGTCCAGCTGCCTTCTCCACGGTCTACGCCGTACAGTCGAATCTTCATCTCTTCCCCCTTCCTTCAGAGCTACTTGCCCAGCAACTTCAAGAGCACGATGATACCGGCTCCGCCCGCCGCTGCCCAGACCCACTTCGGCGTTTCCTTGCCTGGAGTCTTTAACAGGTTCGGCGCCTGCGCCGACGATGCGATGTTGGGCCCCGATGGGCCCTGCTGCGGAAGCGTGCCAGAAGGCGGCTTGGGCGGAGGCGAAGGCTGAGCCTTCGGAACTTGGACGATCCACTTCACCTCTTTCGGAACATCGATTCGCTCCGTTCGCGCCGTCCGCGTTACCACGGCCACGTGGTCGTAGTCCTTGCCACAGCGAGCGCGACTCGGGGGGACGAAGGGGAAGTTGGGGGCCTTCTCGCACTTGTAGTAGGCATCAACCCGAAAGCCTTGGTCCTCGACGCCGCTCTTGATCATGCCCGAGCTGGCAATCCAAGGCTTGTCGAAAGCTGCGACGTAGCTAAATCCCTGCTGGAAAGTGTACTGGCCCATGGCGCTAGTAGTATAGCAAACCACCCGGTACGCACCTACGACAAAGACCCCAGAGCATCCCAGTATCCTTGTCGTACCATGGGTGAGGCTGGGCCAGCAGAATGTAGCACCAGGCGCAGCGCATCAGCCGCTGGTCGGCGCGCGACCTGACCTCAGGCTCACACTCCCCAGCGCTTTCGATCAAGCGGCTTTCCGTGGTTGATGGCTTCGTTACCATGGGTCGATGCTCCCCAACCAGCATGCTCCGCCAGATCAACCTGAGCCACTTCAAAACCCGCCTTCTTCAGCTCGACGCAAGCGTCGTAGTCGTAACCGAACTTCCGCTCGATGTGCGGTGAGATGTGGTCTGCCCAGTCACTTGGGCTGAAGAACCAGCCTGCACCCGGACAACTGTCCCGAACCAGCATGTTGATGCCAGCCGGAGTCGAGACCGTGCGGCGCGGCTTGTTCCACGCCCAGTCTGGCTCCAGGAGCCCTGAGATGATCTTGACGCTGTCGGGCTTGTTGAGGATGAGGTGCGCTACGATCTCAGCCGCACGCGGGCGCCAGATCATGTCATCGTCGCTGAACACCACCGCGTCGAAGATCGGAAACTCTGAACGCCAACGGTAGCTGAGCAAGTCACCGATGACGTTCGCCCCCGCCCCCGGCGTGTAGTTGTCGTCCGTTGACTTGATGGGAAGGCAGTGGAAGTCGAAGGACTGGGCAAGCTCCTCCTGGGCCTCCTGGCTCCCGTCATCGAAGCCATTCATGAACAGGAAGTTCTCACAGACAATCCCGCCCGACGGATCGTAAGGGAACGCCTCGTACACCGACTTCATGCATGACTCCAAAAGGTGCATGCGCATGTGAGCCATCGGATTGTGGCTCTTAACGGCGACGGCAATCCTCATGACTCCGTCTCTTCAGGCTCTCCTTCAGACTCCTCGGCTTCCGCCTCAGGCTCGCCCGCGAGCGTGCCCCACATGAGGACGTGGTCTTCGCCCTCGATGTTGTAGCGAAGTACCTCTTGGATCCCTTCGAAGAGAGAAGCATACTCACCCGGCTCACGGAAAATGACATGCCCACTCGAAGACGTGCGTCCGTAGCGACCCTCGCAGTTCTCGAAGAGCATGATGAAAGCGCCCGGCTTGAGCACGCGCTTGATCTCTTCCACCGCTGCCTTGAGGTCGAGGTCAGGAATGTGCTGCAGCACGGTGCAGACGAAGAGACCCTCGAAGGTGTCGTCCTCGTAGGGGATGCGCTTGTTTTCGATCAGATCGGCATCCACGCCGTTCTTCCGCGCGATCATCACCATGTTCGGCGACACGTCGACACCCTTGACCTTGACCTCCGCCTCCTGGAGCTTGCGCGACATCCGGCCCACGCCGCAGCCATAGTCCATGACGACAGCGCCAGAACGCTTGCGCCACTCGACCTCCATCAGCTTGAAGAGCTTGTCCGTCTCCTGGCGCTGACGCAGCTCGTTCCAGCTCCCCGGCGTGACCGAGAGCTGTCCCATCTTCTGTGAGCGCTGCTCCCAGTACGCGTTCCAGTCCGTCTGGTCGCCCTTGCCAGGCTGAGGCTTGAACTCCTTGCGGTGGTTCTGCTGCGGAGCCTCCGCTGGGCCCTTGCGAGCCTCCAGCACCATGTTCCAGTTCCGGGTGTCGAGACGCTTCACCGTGCCAAAGCCGATGCGGTTGAGGATCTTCGTCATCGACGCCTCGGTGTAGGAGGCGTAGTGCGTGTTCTCCGGATAGTCCTGACGACCGTGAATGCGCATCGACATCATCTCATCGTCAACATCCCCACGCTTCCACTGCTTGACCATCTCGTGAAGGTCGGGCATCTGCGCCACCAGTCTGCCGCCGGGTCGGAGGACTCTGTAGATCTCCGGAAGGATCGTCTTGACCAGCTCCGCCGGTCGGAAGTGCTCCAACACATCCTCCGCCAGGACCTCGTGCAGAACGTTGTCCGGGTACGGCAAGCCCTTCATCAAGTCGACTTGACGCACGCCAGGGAACGGCCGCACGTCGATGTTCTCGTAGCCCGCATGGACGCGCGGACCAGATCCGATGTTGACCTTCTTCGGTCCGTTCCAGTCAGGGGTCTGAACAACAGGCGGCTTCGGGGGTGCCATGGGCTTTCCTTTCGGGATGAACTGCAGAGCGTTGCGAGGCGGCTTCTTCTTCCGGTTGCGTTTGCGACGTTTGTCTCGGATGTCCGTCATGGCTTTGTGGATCCGCCAGACCATCTGGTAGATCCGATCGTGCCAAGAATGGTGGCGCCAGCAGTAGCTCTCCACTTCCTGCGCTTGTCCCTTGAGGTGATCCCAGCCGATGAGCGCTTTCTGGATCGACGCTGACATGTCGCCACCACGGACGAAGAAGATGCCAGCAAGCTTCTCTGGAAAAAGCTGTCGATCACCAGGGAATGTGTGCGAGAAGACAGCCGTCCCAAGCGCGGCTGCGTGAAACAGCCGGTTGCTCGTGTAGCCAGGCGTGTCGTTGAAGCGAGAAAGGCTGAGAGCGATCTTCGCGTTGCTGTAGACGTCGTCAGCTGAGGCGTCGTACACAGGCGGGTGTGCCATCCCAGGGCCGAACGTTACGAGGCCAACCTCAGCCTTCAGCTGCTTGAGGATCGCCTTCCGCTCGAAGGAGTCCCCACCGATGAACACGACGTCATGCTCGGGCTCCGCCCGCTTCTTGTAGGTGCGGCGAAGGCCCCGGCCGCGGTCGCCACCCGAGCGAGGACCCGGTAGAAGATAGTTCACGTCGTCCTGCTCGTAGGGAGCAAAGACGAGATCGCCGTACTTGAGGAAGTTGTCGTGAAGCTCGCTGACAACCGTCCCGTAGTCGTGATGCCAGACAATCACCGGCACGTCGTGTGCGTTGTTGTCACGGACCTTCTTGAGCGTCTCCAAGCGCGCCTTGCCCACTAGGATGAAATCGCACCACTTCGCGAGAGTCGCGCCGTAGTTGCCGCCCTTCGCCAGCTGGTAGTCCACCCGATAGCCGTGAGCTTCGAGCGCCATCTGCCAGTACTTCTCAGAAGGCTGAGCTAAATGCTGCTCGCTCCCAAAGATGACGACCCGCGGCTCAGGCTCCTCGAAGAGAAGAGCGCGAGCGCGAAGCATGAACGCGTACTGGCGCGCCTGAAGCTCCGCCGGGCAGGGTGCGGTGAGACGACGCAACAGATCGCGATCTGTCACAAGCTCGACCATCGCATCGGCGATGGAGTCGACGTCAGCTTCCCAGTGAGGCGTCAGGTTGAACTTCCCCTGAGATGCGCATTCCACCAGGAGACCGTTGTGCTTGTGAGTGACCGCGTCACCAACAGGCCAACCACCATGTGTGATCACTGGCTTGCCCGCATGAAGTGCCTCGATGACACCGTAACCGAACCCCTCCCAGCGAGAGACACTAACTACAACATCAGCCTCTTTCATCAGCTGATCGATCTGAGTCCGCGGACTAAAGCCCTCGATGACACCGACGTCTTCGTCGATGCAACCCATCGCATCTCCGACGTACTCGACGAGAGGCTTGATGCTCTTGACGATTAGCTCCATCGGGGCGCGCTTCTTCGCCTTCGCAAAGGCCTTGAGCACGAGGTCCACCGCGCGACGTCCCTTGTGGCCTCCGAAGCCTGCGTTGACGAAGAACTTCAAGGGCTGATCGTCAGCCTTGACCTCAGGCTCACGAACGATCTCATCAGGGATCGACCAAGGGACATGCTCGCTCCGAACACCATGCTCCAAAAGCGCATGCTCAATCGAAGGCTGCCGAGCCCAGACCTGGAACTTGTCAGTCGAGTTCTGAAGCTCTTTGATCTGACGTTTCCACGCCATCGAGCCTCCGTCTGAGCAGGTCGCCCAGTCGAGGTTCGGGACGTAGATCGCGCGCTTACCCTTCTCGACCAGATGCTTGACGAGGTTGATGTAGAAGGTCTCGAAGAAGACCACCACATCACATGTCTGTGCAAACGCTTCGAAGGTGCCCTGGAACAGGGGTGCCCCCGCGCTACCGCCCTCCGGCAAGCTGTTCACCACCGAAGGGGAGACGCGGTCACTCATCTTCGCACAGAAGACGCTCAAACCTTGAGCACGCTGGCCTTCCGCCCTGGGGGGCGGCATGCTGACGGCCCAGCTAAGGACTTCCATGTCGCGCCACAGCCCCTTGCGACTATCAGCGACGGTGACGATGCCTACGCGGTTTGGCATTCTTCTTCCTCCATCAGATCGAACACCTTCTCGAAGCTAGGTCGACTGATGTCGATTTGTGCCTTCTTGCCTTCATGGGTGAGTCTGGAGACGGGCTGCGTGATGAAGAAGCCGCCTTCGAGTCCTGGCTCTTCGAACCAGAACGTCTCGGAGCCATCATGCCAAGACAGCTCGCCCTTGTAGCCCTGTCGCCTGGCGACCCTCTCGCCAAACCGCTTAGCTTCAAGCCGCTCGGAGAAGGTGCCCATCAAGACGACGTTGTCCTCAGAAACTGCAAAAGATACAACCCACATCATGACCACCGCTCCTCATTCTGCTCGACCAGCTCTTCGATGAACGACTTCATCAGCTGACCAACGCACTCTGGGCTGAAGCGATCGAAGTCAGAGAGAGGTGGAAGGTCAGGCGGCTTCAGCGTCGAGTTGACCTCTCCTGCCGCCTTCTGCATCTGTTTGACCGCGTGAACGTAGTCCCAGCTGAGGTACTCTGCGTCGTCCCACTTGTAGAAAGGATGAGCCGGCTGAGTGCCGAGGGAGTCCACGAAGAAGCTGTCCTGTCCTGCGTACTCCTGCGGGCCACCGCTTGCCGTCCAGACCAGGAGATTGCCCGCAAGCTTCGCGTCGTAGGCGGGCATGTCCCAGCCTTCACCACGGCTGAGCGACAAGTAGATGTCCCCCATCCGATGCAGCTGGAAGATCTGTTCTGGGCTGATCCGTTTCTTGATGACGTGGATGTTCTGGTTGACCTGATCCAACGACCACTTGCCGGAGAGGCCCTCCTTCGTCAGCCAGCGCTCGATCGACGCATCAGGGCTGCGCGGGTAGTCTCCGAAGTCCGGCGACGTCTCGCTCGTCTTCAGGTAAAACTTCGCTTCACCAGGCTCGAAGGCGCGGAGGAAACAACCCAGCATCTCGTGCTGGGCCTTCCGCGGCTCCCACTTTCCTATATGGTAGAAACGAGGGACGCCCTTCATGCGCTTGCGGCCTCGCAAGTCGAAGATGGGATCGATCTTCGAATAGGGGAGCGGGACGACTTTGATCTTGTCGGAGTTCACACCGCACTCCGCCAGCATTTCTGCGTGCTGCGACGTCGCCGTCCAGACCTGTCCCACGCGGTTCAACGCCTGAGTCGCAGCCGGGCTGATCCGATCCCGCTCCCAGACCGTCGAGATGATCTTGTAGCTGTTCGCCCACTCCAGCTGCTCCGGCGTCAGATGACGGTGTGTCGTCAGAACCTGAAGCTCAGCATCGTCGGGGACGAGATGGTAGACGCTGACCATCAGATGTTTGATGCTCTTGTCGAGCAGGTCGTGGTACTGCTCACGCAGGTCGACTTTGTCCTTGCCGCCCAGCTCGAACTGGGTGTGCATCTGCATGCTCGCATCGAGCGAGCGCATGTGCGTGGGAAGCCCCGCGTCGTTGAGAGCACGAGCGAGGCGGCGAGAATGCTCCGCGAACCCCGAGTAGGGATCCTCCCACGGACAGATGAAAGCAACACCCTTCTCGTGCTCAGCTGCACGAGTGCTCGGGTGAAAGGCTCGATCTTGATCTGACGCGTTGTACGCGCCATGGTAGCCAGCTAGCTGCTTTGCCCAGCCTTCACCCGCTTCTTCAGCTTCATTCGCCATTCCAAGTACCCCTTTCGCTCTTTTTCGATCTTCGCGGCCACCTCCCCTATCGGGAGGGGCAAGATCATCATCTCAGTCGGACCAGAATAGATTGCAGTCTCCCCTTGAGGATTGAAGCTCGTCGGGCGTATCGACCGCAGCGCGGTGACAGAAGGAACCCAGACGATGTAAGTGTCGTTCCCAACCTGGAACGACGCGGAGCCCGGAAGGGCGTCTTCACTACTCACTCTTCAAGTATAGCCTCTCGGCGAAGTCAGAGAACGCGTCGCCAGCTCGCCAGCCACAATGTGTGGCACAACTTCCGAAGAAGAAGACGACACATACCAAGAAAGTGACGAGGCCCATGTCGAGAAAGTCTTCCATCATCGATCCGGAAGCACCATGTTCTTGCTGATGCGAGCCTTCCAGTTGCAGTCGGGGCAACGGAAGGACTCAGACTCGACGATCATGCCGGCAGATCGAAACGTGCGGCCCTGAAAGATGAAAGTCGGAGGACCCATCCCGGAACGAAACTCGAAGTTTCGGTTCCTCTGACGGATCGTCATCTGGCAGTCCTGGAGATGCTTCTGACCATGCTGGACACATCGAGGACAGACGAGGATGAGACTCAGCTCCTCAGGGAAGAGAGGGTCCATGCCCACGATGAGGTCTGCTTGGCAGAAGACGGGGTCACCCTGAAACTTGATCTGCTCGCCACGACTGTCGCAGTACTTGAGCAGGATGTAAGCCTTTGGGATCTCCGGATGCCGCGTGAACTGGTTCTGGAAAAGCGTCCCGGTGCCCTTGGCTGTCGCCTCGTTAATGGCCTCTGCGGAGGCTAGATCGGACTTCTTCTGGTCAGAGAAGCCCTTGACTCGAACAGCGTCGCCCTCTTCGTTCGCCTGCGCGTCGCGTCTCTTTTCCGCCTCCTGGAAGCGCTGCTCGTAGAGCGCCTCGCTCTTCATCGTGGAGGTACCACCTCGAACAAAAGCTTCAGGCACCTTCGGAGCCTCAGCCTTCTTCAACTCCCCTTCGGAGGCTTCTTGTTCGGCCATGTCGAAGAGGTTGCCACGGTAACGGTAGAAAGTCTACCTCTTGTTCCGGGCGGCGATGCGTGTTACGGCTGTAACGTGCTAGACGCGAACCCCAGCAATGGTGAAGACCCGACGCGTGTGCTCAGGGTAGGCCGCCTTGTCGCCAGCAATCAGCGTCACAGCCGGCACCCAAGCTGCCAAACCCTCAGGGCTGCTCCGCATATCACCGAAGACGCGAGGCGCCTCAAAGGTGATGACATGAGCGCCCGTCTCGGTGATGGTGTCGTAGAGCTTCACCAGCGGACCCGCGACATGCATGCCCGTCTCCTCGAACAGCTCTCGACGAGCTGCCTGCTCCCAAGACTCTCCAGGCTCAACCTCGCCACCAGGCAACCCGAAGCGAAGGGGTGGGTCTGGGCGTGAAACCGCCAACACACTTCCGTCGGCCCTTCTGGCCAGAACACAAGCAACCGTCGTCAACATGAGATCACCATGAAGAGCATCATCATCACCATCATTCTGCTATCTGTCACTGGCTGCACGACGACCGTCGGGCCCTACATCACACACGCCGTCCAGACCCCTGAGGGCCTGAAGGTGCGCAAGTGCGAACGCTCGGTCTCCGTCTTCCTCGGCATCGTCGGAGGGAAAGAGAAGAACTGCGAGTACATCGTCGTACATGAAGAGGAAGAAGACTGAGCCAGCGGCTCACTTCGCAAGACGCCGCGCCAAGAAGAAGCTTCCTCCTCCTAGCACGACAGCCGTAGTCGCGATCGCTGCCTTGCGCTGATCATCCGACAGGTGGGCAAGCGGGGCGACGCCACCGCGAGACTTCTGCGTCTGCTCCAACTGCTTGATGGCGTTCGGAGTCAGCGTCAGGAGCCCCTTGGCCTTTGCGTTCTTCGCAATACCACCGCTGATGTTGTACTTGACCCCGCGAGGATTCTTCCACGTGTTTCGAACCGGGTCCCAGTAATACGCTCGAAGCTGATTCTTGTACGTCTGGATCGACTTCTCGAAAGCCTCGGCAAGGTTGATACGCGAAGTGCAGCTTCCGCCACCCGCAGGCTTGCCGCCGGCTCCGATCTCTCCCCTCGTCAGATCTGGACACTCCTCGTAGTGGTAGGTCCAGTTCAACGCGTAGTCGGAGAGGTAGTTCAGCGTGTTCCGCGTCAGGCGGCCCGCCATCCACTCGTTGTAGACGACGTCCTGCAAGATGGGCATCAAGCTGTAGCCGTCATCCCCGTCACTCAGCTCAGAGAAAGCAGCTGTGATCGACGGGTTCTTCGCCTGCTTCATCAGCCCTTGGATCACACGCCACATTCGACGCTGCGTGTCCTGAGGGATCTGAATCCGAACCCCCGAAGGGAACTTGTGGCCGCGCGGGAAGCCAAAGCCCTGCGTCTCCTCCCCGCACAAGAGCAGGTACATCGTAGAGACGTTCGCCGGGTACTTCCGGCTCCCCTGCTGGTACTTCACCGCCAAGGGACGGAACATGTCCGCAGGCGTCTGCCCCTTCGGACCCGTCGGACGAGGCGTTGACTGCCGAGAGAGCGTGCTGCAGAAGTTGTTCATCTTCTGGTCCACACGCTGCTGGCACTTCGCCGTAGCTCCCGCGTACCGCGCCTGAGACTTCAACACATCGCTGATGAAGCCCAGCATCGCATCCATGATCATCCCGAAGTAAGGAATGGACTGGAACGACTCCACAGCCGCTGCGACCTGCGCGTTCGCCTCTGCCGCCAGGTCCAGCGCTCCGTTCATGAGCTGATTCAGCGCCATGAAGAACTGCCCCGTGTTCGCCGCGTTTGCGAGCCCGTAGACGTTGTCCGCCAGCGAGACGAGCTGACCGAACCCCATCCCCGTGGCGCTCTCGATGGTCGTCTGAACACCCGTGACCAGATTCGCAACAGGAGGGTTGATGATGCCGCCCACATCCAAGTTGATGTTCTTGATGGGCACGACCGCATCGATCCCATCAATCACGCCCTGCATCTTCTCCGGCGGCGACGGGAACTTGAAGTCCTGAAGCTCTCTCAGGTCTTCCAGTGTCTCACTGGGGGGAACACCAAGGCCGTACATGGCCAGATCACTTTCTCAGAGCAATGAACGCAACGCCACCCGCCACCAAGAGCCCACCAGCGACAAGCGCTGCAGTGGGAATGCCACCCTCTTGCTGGGTCATTGTCGGAGGCGGAGCCGCCGGCTGCGTCGTGTCCCGGGCCGCCTGCTGCGTCGCAGGCTGATTCATCAGATCGACAAGGCGCTGTTGCTGGGGTCCGAACTTCGTCGCAAGTGCGGTTGAGATCATCACCCGAGGCGGACGAAGCGCCTGCAAGAACGTCGCAAACCAACCGTAGGGCATGAGCAGGCCGTTTTGCGGCCGGAAGGCCGCTGCGAGCGTGGGCATCATGCCTACCCGATCGCCCATCCGGCTACCGGGCACCGTCATCGTGAGATTGATCAGCTCGTCCATCTTCGCCGTGTGAGCCGGGGGGAGGAACTGGTTGTAGGGCACACCCACCTGATCGATGGCCTTCGCACGACCAGGGCCGCCGAGGCTTCCGACAAGCTTCTCCAACGTCGTCACGCGCTGCACAGTCCAAGTCGACCTGCCCGGACGCGTCCGCCACACATCATAAACGCCTCCACCGTCGCAGCCGCGACGAGGGCCCTTCGCAAGAACCCAGCGGTTCTTGTCCATGATGCGGAAGTAGTCGGTGAACGCCTCGTTGTAGCGCGCCATGTCCGCCTGGGAGGGCGGCTTCACGCCGAGGTCGTAGGCCATGTTCTGAAGACCACCACCGGCGAAGATCGCTGCGAACAAGTGCTCGATGCGAGACTCGTTCAAACGCTGCAGTGAGATCTCACCGCCGATGTCCTTGTACGTGTTGTTCGTCCAAGACTCGACCTTGCAACAGACCTCCTTGCAGTTCACCGCATGGATGCCACCGTCGCATCGGGCCGGAGGCCCGCTACCACTCGCCGACATGAGCTTGCCAGGACAATTCGGCTTCGTTGCACCAGTGTCCTCGGCCGCAGGGCCACCCGTCAACAGAGGGATGTCCACCTGGACGTTGAAGCCAACATTTCCAACAGCTGCGTAGCTCATCTCAGAACCAACCCTTCTTCGTCCCGTAGAAGCCCACGAGGCCGAGCGCGACCGCAGCAGCAGCAGGGTACGTCCACCACGGGAGCGCCATCGGGGCGCCCGCTCCGGGCGTGACTCCACCCTCCGTAGTCGTTGTGCCACCACGCTGCGTCTGCATCTGGAGAATGGGCGTCTGCATCTGCGCGGCCGAAGCCCGCATGAGCGAAGTGTCCAGCATTGGAGGCGCTCCCACCCCGAGACGAGCAGGACCAGCCACCAACGGGTTTACACCCCAACCAGGCACCGGCTCGCCGATGTCACTCTGCCGGTAGGGGACCGGGTTGCGGTAGTAATCTGCCTCGTAGTAGGAGCCGAACATGTCTGTCACCGGATCTGGTTGCGGTTCGGGTCGAACACTCGAACCTGGCGGATCCAACCTTCTCGGTCGGACGTCGTGATGATACCACGCATGATGGTACGCACCGTCTGAGCGACCTGAGGGGTCGCGGGATAGTAGTAGCTCAAGAACTGAGGCGTCAGCTGACTACTGAACTCACCCGTCTTCTGGCTGATCATCTCTTGAAGCTGCTGCCAGCCTAGACCTGTGGTCGCACTGAAGTCGAGGAACCCCGGGATAGCGCCCGAGGCTCGCTTCGCGATCACCTGAGCGCCGGGCGTGGAGGTGTAGACCCAACCAAGGAACTGATCAGCCGCACCCTTGGCGGGAGGTCCGTAGAGGAACACCCAGCCGTAGTCCAAGTTCTGTCCAAGAGAGGTATACATCAGATCACTTCTTCATCATCTTGCAGATGGCGAAGCCGACAGCTCCACCGATGGCAAGCGCTCCGAGGTGGCTCATGGTGTAGAACTGCTTAGAGCCCACGCACATGGCCTTCTTGCCCTCGGCCGCCTGCTTCTCGGTCGGCTCGTAGCACTTGTAGTTGCCCTCTTGCTTGTTCCCAAGCTCGACGACGAGGCCGGAGGTGACCTGCTGGCCAAGTTCATCCATGGAGGTGATGCCACCAGGCATGCCAGGAACGACAGGGGTCTCTTGCCCGAAGGCTCCAAATCCACGAATCATCATGCTGCTTCTTTCTCGTAGTGGGCCTTGAGCCACTCATAGGCCTGGTTGATCTTCTTGAATTTCTTCTCCTGCTCCTTCCGTTGAGCGGGAGGGAACTTGTCGGGGTGCTGCTCTTTGGCGATAGCCTTGTAGACCGCCTGGACCTGAGCCCAAGTCACCTCTCCCGCGAGGCCAAGTACGATGAGGCAATCCGCCTTCTTCTCAGCGTCGCTGACCCCAGGAGCTTCTGCCGGACCACCCGCACGGTACTGCTGCTGAGAACGCCCCACGCACCCAAAACAGATCTGCGTTCCATCATGGGGAGAGATCATCGAGTGGTTGAAACAAGTCGGCTGGTCACAGACGACACAGGCTCCAATCCCAGGGGCTCGACAGATCTCAGTCGTTCCGATCGGTGTGCGCTGACGCGTCGTACAACGTACCCCCGACTGGCTGACCGCAGACCACTTGCCGGCATGCTGGAGAAGACGAGCCGCCGCCTGTGCGTAGCTGTCGGTGGTCGGATTGCCCGAACGGAGGCTCTGAACAGCGGTGCTGCCCACCCCAAAGAGCATCTGTCGAAAATCGATCTCCATCTGGCAATCCTAGCAGAAGGAGTGATTTCAGCGACGCTTCTTCCGGCTCGCAGCACTCAGGGAGATGAGGGAGATGGCTCCGATCCCCACCAAGACAGGGAGGACCCATCCCGAGCCGCCCATCGCAGCCGTTGCCGGCTTCTGAGGAGCGGGAGCGGGTGCAGGGGTCGGTGTGGGCGCCGGAGGCGGCACGACCGGGGTCGGCGTCTGGCTCGGGTCCGTCGGAGAAGGCGTCGGGGTAGGCGCGGGGCTCTGGCCGCCACCACCCGGCAGCGGAGGAACGAAAGGAGGCGTGGGCTGCTGACCACCCCCTCCTCCGCCCGAAGGCACAGGAAGACAGAAAGGAGGAATACCCACCTTGCCGGGAGGGCACGTACCGCCAGAGCCGGGGATACCTGGGACGGAGGGGGCCTGCCCCTTCGCCGCCTCGATGACCGAACGGGGGCCGTCGAGGATCACCGCACCAACCGGGTTGATGTACGCAGACGCGGTCTTTACCGCGACCGGGTCCTTCGTGATGATGAACGTGAGATTCGGGCCAAGGTTCGTCGGATCCGGCGGGACCAGCATCACCACGTATCCCTCCTTGACCTTCGCATCCAGCCAGTTGGTGCCAGGGCCGCTCGGGACGCTCAGCTCAAAGCTGTCCTTGAAGTTGCTGTACGGCCTCTGGGTGAAGCCAAGGCTCGGGTCCAAGACGGTCGTCGCGTTCAGCGACCACATCGCCGCAGGCTTGGCCGCAGCCGTCACGCGCTTGAGCCCTCCGTCGTTGTAGACAGGGGGGTCGATGAAAACGGGAGCTTGTCCGAAACCGCGCATTGTCGTCACTTCTTTCTCGCGCTGACCGCGAAAGCGCCCAGCGTCAACAGACCCACGCCAACGACTGCAGGCACGAGCCAGGTGGGCGCCGCACCCGCAGCCTTGAACTCAGGCTGCTTCTGCTTGTCTTCAGGGAGGACACCACCCGGAGGGATCTCACTTCCAGGGATCCCCGGCGGGATGCCAGCCGCCAGCTTCTGGGCGTCCAACAAGAGTTGAGGAGGCGCGTCGATCACGACGTAATTGCCACCGACACCAGCGTTGTCCTTGATGTAGCCCGGCGCCTTGGCCATCATGATGCGACCCGTCAAGCCTTTGCCCACGCTGGTCTTGTCACCCATGATCGCGTAGCCCATGGCCAAGTAGTCCGCGGCCCAACCGCCACCCACGTTCAAGCCCAGTAGGTCCGCCGTGGCCGTGGCCGTGATGACCGGGCCGTCCTCAGAGCCCATGATGCCGAGCGTCGTCTTGCCCAAGCCATCAATCGCCGCCTTGCGCAACTGGGGCTGAAGCACCTGGATGCCATCGTCGTTCAAGATGTACTTGTCGACGTTGCGGAACACCTCTTCGGCCGAAGGGATAGCCGCAGCAGAGCCAAAGCTGGCGTAGACGCCGTAGCCATGGCATGCCTGATCGTAGCTCTGATGCTTCATCACTTCTTCTTCGTCAGGTAGTACGCGCCGCCGAGAACCGCGACGACGCCGACTCCGATGCCTGCATACACCAGAGGGCTCATCGTCGACCAGCCACCAGGCGGATCCATCAAGACCACGTTCTGGCCGCAAGGCGAAGGCGCGAGGGCAACAGCGACGTTGAGGTTCTTCGTCGCGATCATGGCCGTGTTGGTCATGATGATGCCGTTGCCCTTCTCCTGCTCACCGCGGACGTAGTTCTCCACAGAGATTGAAGGGGCACCACCCACTGGGACCATCTCTCGTGCCGTGACCTTCTTTCCGTTGACCTCGGTCGCCATCTCGGGGCCAAGCCCGGAGATCTGACTCGGGTAGACCGAGTTGAAGAGGAGCAAGCCGTTCGGCGTGATCCCACAGTAGCTCTTTCCGCCCGCGACCTTCGTCGCCTGCAACCCAAGGTCACTCGGGGGAGCACCACCAGGGCCAGGCTGATCGAGCTGCTGCATCGTGGCTCCGCCGCCTCCCTGAGACATAGAAGCGCCCGAAGTGCGGGATGGGTCGAACATCATCGCCGGACCAGACGAGCCATCAGCCATCAGCAAACCTCCGCGCGGACCGGAATGGGCCGAGCTGGAGGTCTGCTTCAGCCGCTGCTGCTGCGCAGCGAAGGAAGGATCAACGAGGCGGAGAAGAGCGTTCATCAGCTCACTTCTTATTGCGCTTCTTGGCGCCCTTGAGGGCGACGTACCCCACGCCAATCACCGCAGCCGCGACGGCTGCCGTTCCGGCCGGACCGAGGTTCGCGAGGAAGCCTTCGCCACTGTCTTTCTTGCTCCCCCCACCGAGGTCCTTGTCGGGGTCGCCGGCCACGATGATGAGGCCGTAGTCCTTGGCGGAAGTCTTGGCGGCTTCGGACCCGACCTTGGCCGAACCAAGCTCGTCGACACCGCTGGGGATCTGCGTGCCACCAAGGACCGCGAAGACCAGCGCCTGGTTCGCGAAGACGACCTTGCCAGACTCCACCGCCGCCTTGATCCAAGGCGCGGGGCGCGGGATCGCGGCCACAGCAGCCTGCTCAGGGGTGAGCGCACTGATCTTGATGCGGTCGCCGGTGATGGTCTCAGCGCCGTAAGCCTCCGCCATCATGTTCATGAACAAGACGTGCATCTCAGGCTTGAGGAACCGATATCCGCGCTCGTCTTCCATGAGGAAGGCAGCCGCCGGGTCCGGCCCGCCGGCCTCCTGGCCGAAGCCAGAGATCACAGCGTTCTTGTAGGGCGCACGGAAGTGCGAAATCTCGGTGTATGCAGGAACTCCGCTGTACATTTCTTTTCTCCTATGCCTCGGTGGGCATCAAACTCGACGTCTCTTGGGGGTGGCTAGAAGGTAGACCCCCAGTCCGACAATCCCCACAGCTCCGAGGCCGATGGCGATCTGTGTGCTCTTCTCTTGACTACTCCACCAGCCGGTGATCCCCTCACCACCGCCCTGACGAGGGGGTGACGCCGGCTTGCCGGAAGGAGACGCGGCAGGCTTGGACGATGGTGAGGGGGCCGGGCCTGCTGGAGAAGAAGAGGACGGACGCTTGGGTGCCGGAGCGGGGGAGGGATTGGGAGCGTTCTGCGCTTTCCAAGCATCCATCACCGCCTGGCAGAAATCGTTGTTGATGGTGCCACCCTTGGTGAAAGGAACACCGTACTCACGAGCGGCAGCCTCCGCCGCCTTTCGAGTCGCAGGACCGAACTGGTTGTCGACCGCGCCCTGGTACCAGCCCAGCTCAGCCAACATCTGCTGCAACCCGCGAAGGTCGCCGCAGTAGTTGTAGCCAGTCGCCCGCACCGTCGCGACGCGGTTGATGTTGCCCGGGATGGGCGTCGGTACCTGGATGTTGCCGAGTCCTGCGTACATGACGAGCCTACTTCCGGAAGATAAAGAAACCCATGAGCAGAGCTGCTGCAGCACCAGCTCCAACGCCAATCACCAAAGACTTCGTCTTTTCACCCTCGAAGTGTTTGGTCGTCGCAAGCATGTACCTGCCTCCAGACTCCTGGTACTCCAGGCCAAGCCCGGACATGGTCTCTCCGAGGGTGTAAATCCCATCTCGAAGTCCTTGTCTTGCGATCTCAGATGTGCCGGAAGCCGGCGTGTCGATTCCAAAGTGCATAGATTCACCCGCTGATGATCTTTGGCACGTAGCCAGGGTAGGCCTTGTAGACCCTGACGCCGACCACGTACCCAGTGACAAAGGCCAAAGCAGCCCACGTCCAGGTCGGCACGCCGGTGCCGTCAGCCCCGAGCGCATGACGCTCCTGGGGGCCGATGCCGTACAGACGACCGAGCGCCGAGAGCAGCAACGGCGACCCGTTCTGCGCGACGTTGGCTACCGCTGCGTAGTCGACCTGGGAGGGATCGATCATCGGACGCGTCGACCCTTCCGCTTCTTGCCGCTCTGGTAGGCCGCGTAGCCGAGTCCACCGATGACGAGAACGCCGAGGAGTAGACCACCAGCGCCCATGCCCGCGGTCGCGGTGCCGGGTCCGGCATCACGCGGGATGTACTGGTCGCCCTGCTTGTCGTAGACGATGGGCTTGTTGGGCCCGGGGGTCTTGCCTTCCTTCAGGAGCTTCTCCATCAGGAGAAGGCCCTGCTCGGAGACACCGAGGCCCGGTCCCGGCTGAAGGCCGTGATCCGAGAGGAAACGCTTCCACTTGCCCGAGACCGCGCCGTCCCACTTGCCCGTCACGGCCAGCGGGCCGTAGCCCATCTCGTTGAGCGCCGCTTGGATCGCGCGAGCCGCACGACCACCAGCCGCGTTGCACGCGCCGACGTTCGAGCCCTTGATGACGCCCTGCGCGCCGTAGCACGAGCCGCCAAGCTGCACGTCTGCCCACACCGCCGCGGCATCGAAGGTGTCGGCCGTCGAGCCAAACCCGGACATGCCAGGAAGGGTGTAGTACGAACCCATGCCAGGAAGGGTGTAGTACGAACCAACTCCACCGTAACTCATCTTTTTGCTGCTCCTTTTCGCATCAAGTAGAAGCCTCCAAGCAGCACGGCTGCGCCGCCGATGGCCCACAAGATGGTATGGTCTTTCTCAGTGTCTCCATTGCCCGAGCTCGGGTCGGAGGGGTTCTGCCACTTCTTCAGGGCAATTCCCTGATCGACAGATCCTTTGTACATGCCCTGGAACTTCTCCCAGGCCTGGGTGGGGATCGCATCTCCGATGAGAGGCTGATCCCAGAGGGTCGCGTGCGACAGCCAGAAGTCCAAGGCGGGATGCTTCGGCTCATCGTCATCGATCGCGAGGAACTTCGGATCCTCGACACGGAACGGTCCGAAGCGAGACGCGAGGTCAGCTTCTAGCTTCCGAGCAATGCTGGAAGCGCTATCCGTGATGAAGTCGGGGTCGAGCGCGTAAATACGAGGGATCTTCGTGGTGAAGGCCACCTCAACCTTGTTATTCCTGCCACCCAGAGGCTTGACCGTTACGCCGCGGATGTCGAAGTCCAGACTCTGGTTCTTCCCGACACTTGCAACGATGGCCTGCAGGTCCTGCTGCGTGAGGATCTGCGCACCATCAAACATACCGCGCCACACGTACACCTCATCGGTCTCCGCAACATTGCGGCCCCAAGGTCCGTATCCGGATAGCTGTCCTACAGAGGTGTACATGGTCAAACGATGGCGAGAAGCAGAGCAGACAGCCGAAGCCCCAGCGGCTGGAGGGCACAACACATTCGCGGTTGCGTCCCCACTGTTTCTACTCCGACTGTCTGCTCTGCCTCTCGCCTCCTGATCATCGCGGACGGACACGGTTGATGAGCGAACTGCTCACCTGCCGCTGAATCAAGTACCCGCCCAAGCGACCCTCTACGGCCGCCAAGGGAGAACGAATACGGTTGAAGATGACGACGTTGAGCGCGACACGCGTGCCCTCGTCTGCCACCAGAGTCCACGGGCCGCCCCGAGGACCAAACTTGTTCGGACGGTTGGGCAAAAGCGACGTTCCCGGCCCGGCCGTCGAAGCGAAAGAGTTCGCCGTGGCGCGATCAAACGCGCTAGATGCCGTCGGAGGATTGCCGAAGATGCTTGCACCACCCGTGTTGCCCTGCTGCTCGAACTCCTGACGAGAAAGACTCGTCGTCTGAGGGTCGAGCTGAATGCTGAGCTGCGCGTCTCTCTTACCGCTCAGCGTCACATCGAAACCGATCTGATTGCTGTAGCGACCGACCTCAGCCGGGATGAAGTCTCCCGGGTCTACCCCAGAAGGACGGAAAACTTTGTACTCGTAGTCGTAGAGCCAGAGGGCCAGACCGCTTGGAACCTGAAAGCTTCCAAGCTGGAACTGGATCGGGTTGCGGGGGTTCACGCCCGGGTCGAACCAGCCCTCCTCCGGCAACGAGCGCCGGAGGAACTCCATGATGGTGAAAGCCGGGTGAAGGAACTTGGTGAAGACGCCGCCAGCCGGCTCATGCCGAACCTCAGGCGCCGAGCCCATTCCTGGAACACCAGCCTGCTGTCCCTCGAAAGTGCTGAGGTAGTCGTCCTTGTCCTGCAGCGCACGCGCAATCTCACCACGCAGAAGGGTCTGAGCTGCGCCCTTGGAAACGAGCTGATGACCCCCGTTTGAGATCGGAACCACCTGACCCGGCACAGTACCGAGATTGGGCGACTTTTTTCTGCGTCGATGCGCCATACTTCACTCCTCAGGCGGCCGGACCGATGGGCTGGATGATCCGATAGCCCTCGAAGGCCAACGTGAGGATACCATCCGGAAGGCGCTGGATGGGGTCCGTTGCGACCACGTTCACACGCTGAGGAGCGGCCAACTCGCCGATGGTCGCGCCCTCAGGGGTGCAGATGCCTTCGTGAAGGTCGTACTGGCCTTCCAAGAAGGGCCAGCCATCGCCACCGTTGAAGGTATTCGGAAGAACGCAGTCGCTCTGGATGTTCCCCGCGGGCGGATTGTTCACGTGCGTCGGATTCACCTTGAAGGTGACAACCTCGCCACGCTCGAAGAAGTCCAGGGCACCGAGGTCCCAAGGAGAGTTGATCGAGCTGCTCCAGAACGCCGAAGGGATCTCCTTGTTCTGGCGCGGGTAGCTGCTGCCCGCGTTGATGACCTCGATGCGACCATCGAACTCCATCGTGCGGAAGCTGCTGCTGTTGCTCGGAAGGCTCAGCGCAGCCGTTGCAACCGGGTTGCCCACGCCAGCTGAAGCCGCTTCAGCCTTCTGCTGAACCCACCAACCGTTGCTGTCCGTCACGGCGTTGCTTTGCGCATCCAAAAGGTCCCAGGCCGAGTGAATCGGACGGTACCGGCCGTACGAACGGCCTGCGAAGCGAGCCAAGTTACCCGAAGCTGGGTCCGTCGCTTGGAACTCGTAGGCACTCTGAAAGATAGCCATCCGCTTCACCGCGACGAACGGGCCCTCCTGACTGATCGTCAAGCTCGCCTCACGAACGCTCGTGGTGTTGTTTTCGATGAAGATGTCCACCGAGTAGACGTAGGGAACACGCCGACCTGGAATGTCTTCGATGCGGGTGTTTCCGGGGCGAACCAGGTTGCCCTCATCCCGCATGTTGTAGCCGACCTCTCCGCCGCCGGTGATGGAGATGCTGTCAGCTGCAGCTTGGATCTGACCCAGCTTCTCGTGCACCGAGGCGCTGTGATCCGTCATCTGCTTCCGGAGGCCACCTGCCATCCGGTTCATCTTGGCGTCGAACTCCTTGCGAAGCTCGGTCGCAGCCTGCTGAAGACCCATGTCGTTCAGTCGAGCCTGCTGCTGCCCCTGAAGGAGCCCCTGCTCGTAGGCCTGCTGCTGAATTGCTTTGATTCGAGGATCCATTGTGTGACGCTCCTTTCAATCCCGCAGCCGCGTCAGAACTCGGGATGACATCTTCATCGGGGAAGAAGAAAGGGCCGACCCAGCCCCGCGCTGAGCCGGCCCTCAAATCACCGGGCGACCTTCTGTAGGCCGCCGGTTTTCACTGGACGTCGCGGCTGAAGAGGCCGTCGAACGAGAAGGCGATGACCTTGTTGACAAGGTCGACCGCGTTCAGGTTGTCCTGGAGGCTCAGCATGTTGCGCGAGCCCTGGTTGACGCCGAAAGGAACCGAACCGTTGCCGCCGTCGGGGAGACGGACGATCGTGGCCGCGGTACGGATGTTCTGGCGCGGGGGGATGAGCACGGCACGGGCCAGGCGGAGGATGCCAGCCTGGTCGGGGGTGCCGTTGTTCCAGTGCACGAGGTCGGTCGCGCCGCCCACGTCGCCGCTCAGACCACCACCCCAGGGGAAGTAGCTGGACGGCATGCTGGTGAGGGAGAACTTGTCTCCAGCACCGAAGCTCCAGAGCAGCTGCTCCGAGGCCTGCCAGTAGAGGCGGTGCACGTCGTGGTAGTCGCCGGGAACGCTGCCGTTGAGCAGGTTCACGGCGGCGGCCTCGTTGCCAGCGGTGATGAAGTAGTCACCGTTCACGCCAGTGCTGGCGCCGAGCGTCGCGGCCGAACGGGCGACCGGAGCGCGGAACCAGAGGAAGGCGCGAAGCGCGAGGACGACCATCGACTGGTCGCTGGGCAGCACGCTGCCCTGCTTGAGGTTGGTCTCACCGTCGGACTTGCCGGCCTGGGTGAACAGGTCGGTGCGGTCGTCGAGCGAGCCGGCGCTGTAGCCGGAGGTGCGGATGAGCGAGTCCCGGAAGGGCTGATGTACACGCTCACGGACGTTGGTCAACTTGGCCATTTTTCTCAATACCTTAGCGGACTTCCATGATTATAGAGGCCTGGTTCCTCTTCGGTCCGCAGTTCTGTGGTTGATGTTTCGACGGCTGACCAATTCAGCCGTGGAATCTGTTGGGTTGGACGATGGGGCAGCCCCGAAAGGCTGCCCCGGTGGGGCTCAGGCAAAGATGCCGTCGCCGCCTTGGAAGACGCCGGCACGCGAGCCACTGGGCGCATCGCTGATCGGATCAGCGATGACGGTGGGCTCCACGGTCGACTGGAGGGGGATGTCGGCAGCGCCGACGCCCGCCGCGGCCTCGGCCACGGTGAGAGCCTGCTCCGCGCTGTGCAGGTTCGGGTGAATGCCCTCGTCCACCATCATGGGAGACGCGGAAACCGAAGTCTCCTCGTACTCGCCAATGCCGTTCGCGGCGTAAGCCACGTACTCACCGGTGCCCGCAGCGGCCTGGGTCAGCATCGCTTGTCCCATGCCCGCAGCAGCCTGGGTGAGCATCGGCGAGCCCATGCCCGCAGCAGCCTGAGTGAGCTGGCCCATGCCCGCAGCAGCCTGGGTGAGCTGGCCCATGCCGGCAGCCGGCATGATCTGATGGGGCTGGAACTCGTAGTACGAACCCATGCCCGCCTGGGGAAGGGTGTAGTAGCTGCCGAGAACCCCGCCGGGAGTGGCCGTGCCACCCGCGTTCGCGTAGTTGCTGAAGTAGCCGGCGTACTCAGGAGCGGTCTCGCCCAGGACGGTCACGATGAGCGACTGAATGAGGCTGGCAGCCATGCCGCCTGCGATGGGAGCCGCGATATCGGGCATCTTGGCCGCGCGCGAACCAGCGATGGCCGCGGGGATACCGATGGCCGCAGTCGCCGCGCCCGAGATGAGGGTGCGGTACTTGCCGAGGGTGCCCTCGTTGAGCGCTCCGATCTTGCTGGTCACGTTGTCGTCGATGACGCGAGTCAAAACGCGATGCGTGAGGTAGCCACCGAGAACCACGGCGCCAAGCTTGAGGCTCTTGGTCAGCTGGCTGACGAAGCCCTCGTTGCGCTTGAACATGCGGTTCGCGCGGTACCGAATGCGCACCTTGTGCCCACGACGACCGACCGTGATGGTCTTCTTGTACGTGCGCTTCTTGGCGGCCTTCTTCCGACGCTTCGGCTTGTTGGCCGCGTAGCTCACGCTCACGCTGCCCTTGCGACGACGCATCGCTGCGCTGCGCGGCCCGACACGAGTCCGACGTACGCGACGCGTGGTGCGACGCTTGGTCGTGCGCTTGGTGGTGCGCTTGGTGGTGCGCTTCTTGGCAGTCGCCTTCCGCTTCCGGGTCCGAGCCGCCTTCTTGGCCGCAGCGCTCCGCTTCGCCGCGTTGCGCTTCCGGGTCGCGGCAGCCTTCTTGGCCGCGGCACGACGCTTCGCCGACGAAGTCCGCTTCGCGGTCGTCTTCTTGCGAGTCGCCTTCTTCTTGGTCGACTTCTTTCTGATGTTTCGACGCATCTTCATGTCTTCGAACTCCTCGTACGAGAGCGCGCTGCTCCCATCGTTCGGTGTGAACATGCCGCGACCCGCCCTGATGCGCTTCGCGGCTCTCTCGGCAGCACGCTCTCTTCGAGCTGCGAGACGATCAAGGCGCTTCTCCAGCGCCTTCGCCCGCCGAGCGCGCTTGGGGGGGAGGCCCCACTCGCCGATGTCGCGGACGACCTCCAGATAGGCCTTGCGGGTCTTGAACCCGAGGAGCGCATGGTCCGGAATGTCCCGCAGGGACTCCTTGCCGCTGCGCCGGCTCTTGGAGGTGTATTTGTAGGTGAAACGGCTCTTGGGACCAATCCGGGCCTTCACAGCCTTGTACTTGCCCTTGCCGTAGACGCGACGGCGCTTGCGCTTGGCAGCACCCTTCGCGGCCGTCTTGCTGTAGTGGCGGCCATGCGCGAGCTTCCAGGAAGACTCGGCCTGCTTCTTGGTGCGGCCACGAGAAATCTGCGCCTCGATAAAATCCGACTTCCGAGGAGCCGTGGACCCAGCGCGCGTCTTGCGCCGGTTCGGCGTCATCTTTGAGCGCGTGGTCGTCGACTTTCGTCGACCGTTCGACTTCATCCGCTGGGGAGCGGCCTTGCGCTTCGCCGAGGCCTTCCGCTTCTTTTCAAGCGTTGCGATCGAGGGCGCGCGCTTGAGCATCTTCTTGAAAGATGCGCGCTGAGCCGGGCTCATCTTCTTCATCGCGCGCTTTTGGGCCGCTGTGTACATCTGGTCACTCCCGCTGCCGTTCTTCAGGAGCCGGCGAGTGGCCTGGTAGCGCCGCTTGTAAGCGCCTTTCCCGTTCACCTCAGCAAGTGCCGTCACACCGCGACCGTTTGGGACGGTTCGGTTGTACGACCTCGCTTGCTTGCGAGTGATGGGTCGGGTCAGAGCTTTCGTGCGGGACACTTCGGACGCACCTCCGGCGAGGCACTCCAGGGTCAAACCGCGCTGTGTTCGAAACCAGCTGACCTGAGTTCAGGGATGAGAGTATGGAAAGAAGTAAGAAGGGTCAAGAATAAATCGACGGCGTCACTCGGGACTAGACGCCTTGAACGCTTCATCCAGACTCCGAAGGAGCGAGATGTGCTCGTCTACCTGCTTCTTGAAAGTACCCACAGGCTCACCATCCACAGGCAGAATATCCGAGAGACGCTGCAACTCAATCGGAGCGTCCCCCTTCTCAACACGGTACTCGTTGAACTTATTGAGCAGCGTCGCCCCTACCTGCCGAGAGCGAACCAAATCCCTTTCGTACATCGACTGCGCCGTCAGATGGCCGCTCACATGTACCTGAAACCGCTTCTGCCAGTCGTCCCGTTCCCGCTCCAAAGAGCGGATCACATCGAAGTACTCGGAGTTCTTACGCTTCAGGTCCTTGACCGCCGCCTGAAACTCCGCCTCCGTGTACCTCTTCTCCTGCTCAAAAGCCAACAGCTTCTCCCCAATGTCATCCAAGGCTCGATCAGAAGCGTCTAGGGCCTTCTCGAAAGCCCTCACTTGCTCTTCCGTCCACTCTGGCTCATCATCCTCACCACGAGGAACCAGCTGGCCATCGATAGCCTGAGACTCGGCCTCCACAGCACGAAGCTCCTCCTCGTGCATCTTCGCCCACGCAGCGTCATCACGCTCCGCCTCTTCCCCCTCCAGAAAGAGAGTCAGGCGACGAGCAGCATGGTAGCGGAGGTCTTTCAGGAGCGAACGCATAGCCCCGGTAGTCTACAACGAGCGTAGAATTTCTACCAGGCGCACTTGGCCCTTGCGTTCAAAACGTGACGGAAGTAACGTCGGTAACGTGAGCAAGACACCTTCACCTAAGAAAAGGCGCCTTCTCAGTCTCACCCAAGAACACTGGGGAAGCATCTACGAACTCAGAGAGCGGCTCATGAAGCTCACTCCTGAAGGCGTCGATGCTCCTGCCATCGAGACCGTGGCCAGAAACGCAATGTCCCTCGGACTCGAAGCGCTCGCGCGCAAAATCAAGAGACAAGAGAAGAAGCTTCAAGACGACTGAAAGGGACAACGAATATGGGATTCTACGGAACCAACAAGGCAAAAGAACTTCAAGAACGACAGCGTAAGAACTCCGGCGGCGGCAAATACGTCAAGCTCACCGACGATGGAGACATGGTCAAGTGTGCCTTCCTCGGCGAGTGCTACACGACCTACGAGGTCTGGAACGAAAGCACCAACCGCTCCGAAGAGTACGACGAGGAAAAGCACGGCCCCGAAAAGACCGCGCGACCCAGCATCGCCGTCCGCTGGAACATCTGGGACATGGAAACCAAGAAGGTCCGCGTCTTCAAACAACGCACAAAGTTCTTCAGCACCTGGACCGAGACCACCGAGGAGCTGGAAGCTGACGGCTCCAAGTGGTGGTACAAAGTCAAGCGAAAGGGCAAGGCCCGCGACACCGGCACCACCTACAGCCTCACTCCCGTCCGTCAGATGACCGACGACGAGAAGGAGGAGATGGCCAAGCTGGAGCTATACAACCTCGAAGAAGAGGCCAACGGCAACAGTAACTCGGGCGGCTCCGACGGCGACCGTCAGCAAGAGATGCGAACCCCAAGCGGCGTCAAGGCAGAGAGGCTCAACGAGCTGATCGCTCTCTGCAAAGACACCTACCAAAAGCACCCCAGCTTCCTCGAAGAGTTCTTCGCCAAGTTCGAGGTCAGCGTCATCCGCGACGTCAGCCAAGACCGCATGGATGAAGCCTTCAACTTCGTCCAGGGCTACGGCGTCCAAAGCGGCGGGGCTGCTGAAAAGCCCGCAGCTGACGACCCGTTTGCGACCTGAAGGGCGCTTGGTGATCGTGTGAGCATGGGCGCCCGAGGGCGCCTGTGCTTCTCTACAACATGAAAGGGGACAACTTGAGCGCTACCTCAAAGCCGGAACTGCGTCGGAATCTCGACTTCTACCAGACGCCTACATGGGTCACGGACTCACTACTCGACTACCTGGAAGGCGAGTACCACTTCGACGGAGTCAACTCGCGCTTCGACCAAGCCATCGACGTCGGATGCGGGGACGGTGCGATCTTGGATCGGCTAGCCCGACGCTTCGACGAAGACAAGCTCGTAGCCGTCGAGCTGGACAAGGTGCGAGCAAAGCTCGCGCGACAGCGCTCGCCCAAGGCGAGCGTGCTGGCCCAAAACTTCCTGTCACCACCGACAGAAACCTTCAAGGGCAAGCTGACCAAGATGGGGGCAAAGTTTTGGATCTCCAACCCACCGTTTGAGAGAGCAAGAGATTTCCTTCGACAAGCCATCCGGCTCAACGAGATGCGCCTACCAGGCAAGCACACAGTGGACGAGATGAACTTCCTCCTCCGCATGGGCTTCATGAGCAGCAAGAAGCGAAAGGCCTGGCACAAAGAGCACGGCGGAGAGATGCTCATCCTGCCACGAAGACCGAGCTTCTGTCACAGCTTCACCTGCAGGCCTCAGGATGGCGGATGCGGACTCAAGCTCAAGCTGTCCACCAGCATCACCGTTCAGATCTGCCCAGCCTGTGACAACGGCAAGATGAAGCTCGTGCGCACAGATGCAGCTGACTACTGCTGGCTCCGCTACGTGCTAGAGGGCGGGAAGATCGTCAACGAGAGAACCTGGGACATCTTGTGAAGACCGCACGCGTTCGCGTCTCAGGGGTCATTGAGATCGCAGACCTCGGACCGCCGGAGACCTACCCCCTTCGCTACGAGTTCCAGTACGTCAACCCAGAATACCGAGCAGAGATGATGAGAGGGATAAAGCATCCCCTCTCCAAGAAGCACATCTCTCTCGTGAGAGAGCGACCCAACGGCAACGTCGTCCTCCCAAGAGGAACCATCCGTGAAGTCCGCGGCACGCTCAGCGAGCTGGGCGTCCTCGCAAAAGTCGTTCGAGACGACCGCGCTCTCGCTCCCTGGGACGACTGCCCTGAGATCGATCCGGAGGCGCTCACTCTTCGCGACTACCAGCAGGAAGGCGTGAACGCCTTCGCTCGCGTGTCTCAAGGTGTCATCACCTACCCCTGCGGAGGCGGGAAGACATCCACCGGCATTGGCTGCATCGCCAAGGTGAAGCAGCGTACCATCGTCCTCGTTCACACCGACGACCTCCTCCGTCAGTGGATCAAAGCCATCAAGAAGACGATGGGCTACGACGCCGGCTTCGTTCGCGGCAGCAAGAAGCCCGAGTGGCGCGACATCACCCTCATCAGCATCCACAAGCTGCGGCGGATGCTGGAAGACGACCACAACGCCACGGTTCAGATCTTGGCGGGCTACGGCCTCTGCATCCTTGACGAGTGCCACCATGCTCCAGCCCGGACCTTCAGCCATGTGCTCGACTACATCCCTGCCTACTACCGCCTGGGGCTCACCGCCACACCCAAGCGCGAAGACGGGCTCACGGAACTCATGTACTGGGCCTTCGGCTCCACGCTCTCCATTCGCACGGTCGAGCAGCTCGTCGAACGCAATTTTCTCACCCTCCCCGAGCTGACTGCGATCCGAACCGGGCTCCAGTTCGAGTACACCGGCGACGACAAGAAGAAGAACGAGGCCATCGCTCGCGCCGTCTACAAGAGCAAAGAGCGCAACCAGCTCATCGTTCGGAACGCCATCCAGGACATGAAAGACGGCCTCGTCACCATCATCATGACGAGCCGGAAGAACCACGCAAAGCTCCTCGCCAAGGAGCTGAAAGCGCAAGGAATAGAGGTTCCCGTGCTGGGTGGGTGGTCGACTCAGAAGGTTCGCGAGGACACCATCGAGCGCATGCGGAAGGGCGAAGAGAAGCTCGTCGTCGCGATGCCCATCTTCGACGAGGGGGTCGACGTGCCCGCCCTAGGCGCCATCCACCTCAGCTTCCCGGAAAGAGCAGGTGGACGCCTCGAACAGCGCGCAGGACGGATCATGCGACCCTTCGAAGGCAAGATGCCTCGGCTCTACGACTACGTAGACGACGAGGTGCGCGCCGGAACGCGCGTTTTTGACGAGGATGGCAACTACGTCGAGACCAAGTGGAGCGACATCCTCAAGAACCGCTGGGACGCACGGCGGCGCATCTACAAAAAACTCGGCATCAAAGTCAACCTGGAGGACACCTGATGGCTCGCTACATGGTCGTGTCCGGCTGGAGAGGCGACAAGAGTCGCCCTTTCGCCAACCACATGGGGCTCACACCCAAAGAAGAAGAGACCGTGCGTAAGGCTGTCGCGGCCAAGGGCACATGCACTGTCATCCATGGTGGCGCCACTGGCGTCGACCATGTCGCTTCTCTTGTGTTTTCTTGCCCCTTCGAGGTCCCTGCACCGTGGAGGACTCAAGGTAAACCTGCAGGACCGCGAAGGAACCAAGTCATGCTCGACTTGGCCTTGGACCTCAAGATCCTCGACCACGAAGTCTTCATCCTCGCCTTCCCTCACCCTGAACTCAGTCGCGGAACCTACGACCTCATCCGAAAAGCACGAGCCATGGGGCTCGACGTCGAGGTGCACGAGCTATGAGCGACAAAAAAATCGAAGAGGAGAAGGGGCCTCTCAAGTTCGAGTTCGATGACTCGGACTGGATCCGAGGCGTCTTCGGACCCGAGGGCATCTTCTCCAAGGCCTTCAGCGGTTACCAAGTCCGCATGCCCCAGGTGAAGATGACGCAGCACATCGGGCGCGCATGGGACCGAGGAGACCACGCTGTAGTAGAGGCGCCTACGGGCACAGGAAAGAGTTTATCTTACCTTATCCCTGCTATTCGTCGCACATATCACGAAGGATGTCGAGTGCTTGTGTGCACCGGCAACAAGTCGCTGCAGGACCAGCTCATCAACAAGGATCTCCCCGAGCTTCAAAAGCTCCTGCCTTGGCCCTTCAAGTACTCCGTCGCCAAGGGGCTCAGCAACTACTTCTGCCACGTTTCCTACTGGGAAAACGTCGATGAGATCGACGCCAAGTATCCCTGGGTTACGGACTGGATGGACCAGACCGAGCTTGGAGAAATCCAAGAGCTGAACGCCATCGCCCGCCAACGCAAGCAAGAGGATCACTACGGACGCGTCCGCCGCCTCACCACCATCTCCAACGAGAGCTGTGAAGGGAAAGAGTGCGACCAGCACGACTACTGCTTCGCCTACAAGGCTCGGCGAGAGTGGGAGAACTCCGACATCATCGTCTCCAACTACCACCTGCTCTTCGCCCACCTCTCCGTGCTCCAGGTCACCGACGGAGCCGTCGAGCTGCTACCTCCCTTCGACTATGTCATTTTCGACGAGGCACACGTCGCCCCTGACATCGCTCGTGACTTCTTCGGAGTCAACATCAGCTACCGCGGCATCCGACAGATCATCCGCAAGATGCAGCGCCTCGGCTACATGCGACAGACCGTAACCCTCGAACGACACGCAGAAGCCTTCTTCTCGCTCTGCTACGACCAAGAACCCAACGCAAGGCCCTTCCTCAAGGAGCCTATCCACGAGCAGCACTGGCTAGACTTCCGAGACCATCTCAAGTCTTGCAGTGACCTGCTCGAATCCACCGTCTCAGAGAAGGAGTTCCACGCACTTCCAGACGAGGAGAAGAAACGGGTCAAGGCCAAGGGGCGAGCACAGCGACAGATCGACAACTTCATCGACAAGCTCGAAGACTTCGTCTTTCTTCGTGACCCCGACAGCGTCTACTTCTTCGAGAGGAACTATAACAAGAAGTTCAAGAAGCCCTTCTGGGTCCTCCTCAGGAGCAAGATCGTAGACGTCAGCCATGTCCTGAGACGCATCCTCTGGTCCAAGGTCAAAGGATCCCTACAGACCAGCGCCACCCTCGCCATCGCAGGCAGTCTCGTCTACCAGCTCAACGAAACAGGCGTCGAAGAGATGCGCTTCTCACCCCTCATCGTTGACACCCCCTTCGACTACGAGAACAAGGCCGCTCTCGTCATCCCAAACGATCAGTACCCCGAGTGCAACTACAACGACCGGGACCGCTGGGAGCAACGCACGGCCATGATGCTCGCGCAAACCATCGAACGAGCTGAAGGTAGAACTCTTGGCCTCTTCACCTCGCACAAGATGCTTGGAGAGTGTGCCGAGTTTGTGTCCGAGTACATTCAAGCGAGGCAACTGAATGTACGTCTTTTGGTGCAAAGAGACAGTGACTCTCGCACTGCCCTCGTGCAACAATTCAGGGCTGACGAAAGGGCGGTCTTGCTCGGGACCGAAAGCTTCTGGGCAGGACTCGATGTACAAGGACCATCACTCTCGGTCCTGTTCATCGACAAGATCCCTTTCCCTCATCCCGGTGATCCTCTCATGGCCGCTCTCGAACTCAAGGTCGGCAAGAAAAACGCGTTCATGCAAGTCTCAGTGCCCCGCGCCGTCATGCAGTTCAAGCAAGGTACCGGGCGCCTCATCCGAAGCGTGACAGACAGCGGCATCATCCTCATCGCCGACCGGCGTGTCGCCGACAAGGCCTACGGTCGCAAGATGTTCCTTGGGAGCATGCCCAAGATGCCGCTCTTCAGACAGAACGGGCTGAACGAACAGCTCTGTGAGAGGTACATCGAAGGCTGGAAAGGGAAGCAACATGATCGCACCAAGCCTGAAGGCAAGGCGTAGAGGCATTCGCTACGTGCTTCACCTCAACGAAGAAGAAAAAAGGCGCCTCCAAAGGCTCGCCGACAACTCTGGTGAGAGCATGGGTGAACTCATAAGACGACTGCTCATTCTTGAAGAGCGAAGAAGGTCCGCCATAGCCAATCTCGAAGCTGAATAGGGAAAACATGGGACAACAACAAGCGTTCCCCCTGCTGGAGCCAATTAAGAAAGACGATCCCATCGTCGTGCGTCACAAAGGCGGTCTCACCAAGACCGCCTTCTTCGTCAAGTTCATCGACGACAAGCGGTTCTCCGTGAAGTTTGAACTTGCCGGAGAACGGGTCGCCTTCTTCGAAGACGGAAGCTTCGAAGTCAAGAGGCAAAAAGAGCGGGGAATGATCTGGTGGTCCATCGACCTCCACGACCTCGACCGCATCCGCAAGCAGTACGCGGACAAGCGTAACCAAGTGAAGTGAGGGCCAGCGCACATGGGGATCAAAGACGGGGAGCTGGAACGCATCAAGGAAGGAAGCCGGCTCGAAGACCTCGTCAGCCGGGACGTGTCAGAAACGGAGCCATCTGGGGACGGCTTCATGTGCTCCAGCCCCTTCCGGAGCGACCGCAACCCGAGCTTCTTCGTCAGCCAAGCTCGACAGTTCTGGCACGACTTCGGCACCAACGAAAGCGGTGATGTCGTCGCCTACGTGCGCAAGCGCGACGGATGCGGCTTCATCGATGCACTGAAGACTCTCTGCGATGTCTTCGGCCTCCGGCCCATCCAGTGGGAGAGTACCGGAGGCTTCGACCCAGACAAGTACGCAGCCAGAAGGCAGATCCTAGAGATCGCATGCGACTACTGGGAGAAGATGCTCTGGAGCGAGGAGCACGAGCCCGCTCTAGAAGCCATGAAGGCCACCCATGGCCTCAACGATAAGAGTCTCAAGAAGTACCGAGCCGGCTACGCCGACGGAAAGCTCCACCTTCACATCCAAGACTGCTTCCCATGGCAGTTCAGCACAGAAGAGCTGCTCTCGACCGGCCTCTTCTACCAGCGAGCCGATGGCTTGCACGACGTCTTCGACCGCCGAGGTGTTTTCCCCTACCTCAGGAACAACCAGGCCGAGTTCTTCATCGCTCGACGCTACGAAGGCGTCTCTCATGACCCGAAGGACAAGCCATGGGAAGCAGCCAAGTACAAGAAGCTGCTGACACACAGCGCCAAGTACCCCTTCGTGATGGAAGGGGCCCTTCATCCCCTCTTCGGCCTCGACACCGTGCGTGTCGCAAAGAAGGACGACATCCTCGTCGTCACCGAGGGCGTGACCGATGCCATCTCCGCCATGGAGGCAGGGCTCAAAGTCATCTCGCCCGTCACGGTTGCCTTCCGCAAGCAAGACTACGAGCCGATCCTTCGCATCGCTCAGCGGTTCGAGCGGGTCGTCATCTTCAACGACCTCGGAGACCGTGAAGACAGCGGAAAGAAAGGGGCCGTCAAGACCGCCATCTACCTCCACACCAACGGCGTGGACGTCCGCCTCGTCAACGCGGAAGCCCTTGGCATCGACGAACCCACCAAGGGCAACAAAGTCGACCTCAACAGCTTCTTCGTCGACAAGGGCGCGGCAGCTGTTCAAGTCGCAGTCAAGAGCGCGCCGACGCTTCCCGACTTCCTCATCGGGGAGATCCCAGAATCGATGAAGGAAGACCCGGCTCGGCTCGTCCAGGAGCTTGAGCCTGTCTTCATGTTGCTCAAAGAGAGCAGCGACATCGTAAGAGACCTGCTCACCAAGAAGGTGAGCAAGCGCTTTGGGATCAAAAACTCCGTCGTAGAGAAGCAAGTCAAGCTCGTCAGCGGCCTGGAAGAGCCCGAGCCCAAGGCCGAAGAGCCCTATGACCCCTTCGCAGAAGCCGAGGTCGAAGACAGGGGCTTCGGCGGAAAGCGCGCCACCGAGAAGCAAGAAGATGAAGCAGTCACGCGAGGTGAAGTGATCTTCGGTCACTCTTGTTACTACGGCTACGTCAAGAAGAAAGGTGGTGACGGAGACTTCGTCTACGACGGCGATGAGGAACAAGACAAGGGAGTAGAGCGCATCTCGAACTTCGTCTTCGAGCCTCACCAACTACTCGTGCAAGAGGACAGACAAGAAGAGCTAAGTGTCTACTTCCGACTTGAAGGACAGCAAGCCGACCAGCGCCTCGGACCCATCGCTGTGCCAGCCGGAGCGTGGTCATCCATCGCCAAGATGAGGGAGTTCTACAGCCACTTCGGCAAGTACTGGTTCAACGGTACCAGCGACAACGTGTCGTTCCTCAAGGCCCACCTCGCCTTCCAGACCGAAGAGGTCGTCTACACCAGAAAGAACATCGGATACACCGATCACGAGGGCGAACGCTACTTCTTGTGGCCCGGCGGAGTCATGGACGCCAACGGCGTCCGCGAAGACGTCAACCTTCGATGGCACGACGAGCCCAACCCGCTGGCCAGCGAACTCAGACTCCGCGAAGAGCAGGACGAACCATGGTCCCACGATCAGCTACGAGAGCTGGCACAGAAGGTCCTCCCCCTTCTCCTGAAGCTCAACAAGCCCAGCGTCATGTACACCCTACTGGGCTGGACCTACGCCTGCGCCTTCTCCCCTGAGATCAAGAAACGACTGGGCATGTTCCCCATCCTTTGGATGTGGGCAACCCAAGGCGCAGGCAAGACCACCCTCGGTGGGCTGGTGTCTCGTCTCACGGGCAAGAAAGGCGGCATGAAGCCAGTCAACATGTCCTCATTCGCTCTCACCAAAGAGCTAGACAGCTCCGACTGTATCCCTGTCGAACTGGACGAGTACCGAGACGACCAACGGCTACAAGTCAGAAACAACCTGCTGGAAAAGCTCCGGATCACTGCCAACGCTGATTCCACCCTTGCTAAGGGCACCGCTTCACAACAACTGAAGATGTACAAGATCAGTCGCCCCGTCCTCATCGGAGGGGAGAGCCCACCAAACGATGCTGCAACGAAGGAACGTTGTCTCATCTGCAACCCCTCCAAGAAGGATGTCTCAGTGGAAAGGCAGCTCATGTTCGAAGACATCTTCGAGCTGCCCCTCTGGCGTTTGGCAGCCAGCTGGTACCAGTACGGCATCGACAAGAACGTCGAGGCTCACCTTGAAGCAGCCAGAGCAGAACTGCTGACCCTAGAAATTTCTGCGGGCATCAAGGGGAAGATCCCAATCCGCAACAGAAACGGGCTCACCGTCATGCTCTTCGGGCTCAACCAGCTTCAAGCATGGGCAGACACCCTTGGGGTTCAGCTCGACACCTCTCTGAACACCGAAGTCTTCACGCGCATCGTGGCTACGTGCCTCAGCGCAGAGGGTGATCTGGAGATTGGAGCAGACGGGACCACTTCACTTCCCGCACCCAAGACTTCCGTGTCGGTGTTCTTGGAAGCCTTGCATACCATGGCCATCAGAGGAGCACTTGAGAACCGCAGTCACTACAAGGTGAGTGATGATGGTGAATTTCTCTACTTCCACTTCAAGAGTGTGTACTCCGAGTTCAAAGAGTTCCTTCGTCGCACCGGTGAGGAAGATGAGGTGAGAGTGGGCAAAAACGCCTTGAGAGCAGCCATGAGAGAAGAGGAGGGCGAAGACTCACTCATTGTCAGCGTGAGAGCCTCAACCAGTGGCTGGTCAGACGGTGTCAACCAGAAGGTCTGCATCAAGGTCAGTCTGGCAAAATTCAAAGAATACATTTCTGATGAAAAATTCCCGGGAGAGGAAGGTGGGCCAACAACCCCAGAGATTGTTTCTTCAAAAGGTTGGGGCTCGAACTAGTGATCGGAGTGATCGGAGTGATCGTCGACCGTTTTTCGATTTCCCCTTTATTTATATATATTTATATTTTTAACGATCAGAACGATCGATCGATCGATAAATAGAAGGACCACGTAATGAGGAGAATCATCTGTCTTTCATGGACACAGAGAGAACTCCATGGACAAGAGTTGTACTGTGCCAAATCAGGTGATCGTTTGATCGTTCGCTTGTTTTGCGCCACAAGTTGCCGATATCATTCAGTTTGCCCTGGTCGGGCAAAATGATCGGCGATCACTTCGACATGTGGGCAGATGTAAGCTGCCTAAAATTCAGGCCTCGAAGTGACACTGGTGGCTGTCTGTTCTACCTCGATGGAATGTGCTCAAAGCCCAGTGAATTCGCGTGTGTGGAATGGTTGCTTCACCATGACCCCGAGGCTTACGAGAACCTGATTGCCTGGCAAGTGCCTGAAAACTCGTCAGAGGACAAGAGAAAGCTACCCATGAGTCAAGACCGAGACCCTTTTGCACCTGCGTCAGATCCGTCGGATCCGACTGTCAGGACTTTGCCTGGCAAGCCACCTCCACCGCCTGACCCCTTCGCGCCGGCAGGGCCGCCCCAGGCGGCCTCTGTGGACGCGGAGGCACCCACCATGCGGCATGATGGCGTCCTCAGCTCTGCGGAGGCCTCCCAGGAGGCCCCAGCGCCCCTCAGGGCGCCCACGACAACGCTTCCGTCGCCCAGGCCTGTCTCAGAGCGTCCAGAGCGTGAGGAGCCCAGAGGCAGTCCTATGTCGGACCCCTTCGCCCCGGCATCCCCGCCGCCCGCGGCGCCCGCGCCCGAGGGCGCATATTCTGCGCGTACTGCTTCCGATGACGAAGGTGAGTACTTTGGTCACACCAACCGTTTGCCTGCGCGTGCTGATGGTCGGATGCCGAGCGAGTTCTTCGACAACGTGAAGTTACCAAGTGCGGGCGCGGACTTCGTGACTGACGAGTTGATTGCGGAGTGGCGGCGTTTCGGTTTGGAGGTGGAGATGGAGCACCCGAAGCTGGGGAGGTTCTTCTTGGTGACGGACCACACGGATGAGGACCGGGCTGAGATGACGTGGGAGATGCTGAAACAGATCTTGACAGTGAAGGAGACATTCCCTGAGATGAACCTTGCTGGCCTGCGTCGAAGGAAAGGGGACTGAGGATGGCAGCAGAAGACATTGATCCGTTCGCTCCGGCGTTCGAGTACGACCCTGGGAACGCTTTTGCGGGGGCGAAGCCGATGGAGGAGCCCGCCATCTCTCCGAAGGAGCAGGTGAAGCAGGAGAGGCGGGAGTTGAAGAAGATCTTCCCTCCGGACGTTCCGCAGCCGAAGTCGGAGGCGTTGCTCAAGAACCCGGTGAGGGGCCCTGGTGTGAAGTACGACTCGTCGTACGTGGTGCTTCAGGGGGAGTTTTGCCTGGCGGACTTGGGCGACGGTGAGATCTGCGGCAAGCCAGTGTACTCAACCCCGAGTGGGACGACGTGCGAGGACGCCCATGGGGGCGCTCCGTATGGACCCCTCCCTGGGATCTCACACACGCCCGAGTCGAGCCTTCCGGCTCCGGGTGAGAATCCGACGGAGCGACCTGATCCGTTCGCGCCTCCGAAGAGGCTTTCGGTGCTGCAAGATGAGCCTTTGTCGGTGTCTCGTATCCGCAAGGCGAAGCACTGCCTGCATGCGTTCAAGCTGAGCTACATCGACAAGGTCCCGAAGGACTCGGCCATCATGACGGAGTTCGCTGAGGAGCTGGAGGAATCGAGCCGTTTCGGTGTCTTGGTCCACGGTGGTCTGGAGCGCGTGTACAAGCACGTGTTGCGAGAGCGTATCCAGGGCGAGGTGTCTGAGGAGGTGGCCACGAAGGCGTTCCGTCGTGCCTTCATCGAGTCGGACGTGCGGGATGAGGACGACTATCAGCGCGGGCTAGAGATGGTTCGTGAGTACGTCGAGAAGACGGAGTTCGACTTCGACAAGCTGATCCCAGAGGAGCTTGGTGGTGGCATCGAGCGTCGTTTTGAGATCGCAGCGGGCGAGTTTTGGATCTTGGGCTACATCGACCTCATCGAGTACCACGGTGATGGCATCTTCGAGGTGGTGGACTTCAAGACGAACAAGAACATGTTCACGCGAGAAGAGCTTGCGAAGGACGTGCAGCTGTCGGTTTACGGCTGGGCGATCCGCGAACTGTTCCAGAATGTCAAGGAGGTTCACTTCCGGTTCGAAATGCTGCGGCACGGGCTCTCGCAACGTGCGCACAGGACGCCGGAGCAGTGCATCGACGGCGTTCGCTACTTGACGGACATGGCGAGGCAGCTGGAGACGCGTAGCAACTTCCCTCCGACGCTGGGCATGCTGTGTTCGTGGTGCAATGTGCGTCATCACTGCAAGGCGTACGGTGAGGCGCAGAAGCCTGAAAACGCTGACAAGCTCATGGGCATGGTGGCGAGCGAGGACCTGGAGCTGGAAGACATCTGCGATGCTCGTGAGAAGGCCTATGCGGTGGAGAAGTTGGCGGGCAAGCGTCGTCGTGACATCGACAAGATCATCTTGAACCGCTTGGACAAGATGGATGAGGGCTTCTACGTCTCAGAGGGCGGGAACGTGCGCTACAAGCCGATTCAGCGGTCTGAGAGGCACTGGACGCTGGACAAGATCGAAGCGGCGTTCAAGCGCATCGGCATCACGCCGGATCAACTCGACTTCGAGAAGTTTGTGAAGGTCCAGAAGGGCAACATGGAGGAGTACGTTCGCTCTCTAAAGCTTGAGAAGCCGCGTCAGGCGATGCTGATGGCCCTTTTGGAGGCCATGGCTCACGTGGACAAGAAGCAGGTTTACCTGGACGGCAGGAAGATCAAGCGGTAACATACGTAACTCGAAAGGGGTGAGCATGATGAACGGCAAGGGAAGCAAGCGGCGCCCGACGGATGAGCGGCAGTATGCGGAGAACTACGACCGCATTTTTGGCTCAAAGAAGAAACCGAAAGCGCCTGATGACGTACGAGACAGGCCCTTCCCAAACATGGTCACTAACGAGGCTGGCCAGTGGGTGGAAGACGACGAAGTGCCGGAGGAAGACTGGCCGGAGGGAGGCTGATGAGTTCAGACGAGCTAGAGGGCAGCGGTGGCCGTGGGCTCTTGCCATTCCAGATTGTTGGGAACCGTTCGCTGATGATGGAACGATGGAAGATTCTGGGCGTCGGAACGGTGAATGTGTTTGCTGATCCGAAGCTCAAGCCGGATGTCCCGATGCAGCTCTTGGATGACGGAACATACGTTCGTCTGACCGAGCGAGCTGGTGATGACGACCCCGTTCATGCCGTGGCGATGCATCCGAATACGATGAAGCGGCTTCGTAAGATCTCCTTTCCAGAGGGGGAAGCATCATGAGTGGTGAGGATCAAGGTGGCATGTGGAGTGCCCCAGCAGACCCAGAGTTGAACCTTGGAATAATCGAGGAATGGTTCGTTGAGAGATGGAGGGCCATCGTCGCCCAAAGACCGGACTGGAAGGTCGACGATTTCTACGGAAACAGTGAGGCGGCGGATATGGCGACGAGGTGCTTGAAGTGGCTCGCTAGTGCGACTGAGCATGATCGGGATGTGGAGGCTGCCACTCGGCTCTTGTTGCGAAACGAATACTTGTGCACTTCAGAAGGCGCGCCCTTTGCTCACAAGCATGGCGAGGCTTGGGTCGTGACAGATGCCGAAGGGTGCTCGGAGGTATTCAAAACGGCGCGTAGTGCAGCCAAGGCTTTATTGTGATCTTTACCTACAGTGACCTCCGCAAGTACCTCATACCCTCGGCCCGTCCTGTGGACCTCACTGTCGAGGGTCAGATGCGACTGCAGGCATCTCGTGAGATTGCCGCGTTCGAGGAGAGGCTCTGGTTGCATGTAGCGACCCTGGGTGTCGTTCCTTTGGAGAAGACAGATGGCAGATGAAGAAGAAGATAAGAGCGTCCAGGGCTTTCTCTCAGACCTTGGTCGCAAGGTTTGGGACGCGGCAGACAAGTACGGCGACTTGGCGGCTTGTGTGGGGCTCATCTCGATGGGCTCGCAGTTTGCGGCGAGAGCTGGTATGTCGCGTGAGCAGTGCAAACTGTTGATCGACAAGACGTTCGACTTCGCGAACATGTTCACATCGAAGGGGGGCGAGGGATGAAGATCAAGCTTCGCACCCGCCATGACAAGAAGGTTTCCATCGACCAGGTGGGGAAGACGCTGGTCTTGGACCACCCATCGGGTGATGAGGTGGAGATCGAGTTCAAGGGTCGGGCCTTGAAGATTCATGATGTGGGCTCAGGTGGAAAGATTACCCTCTCCATTGATGGGCAGCATGCCTGGCGGGAGGGTGACGAAGAGGGTGGCGAAAAGGTCGCCTGGGACCCTGTGTATCGCAAGTGCGACCGCTGTCCGTTTGGCGACTACTACGAAGGAGACGCTGATGAGTGAAGATGACGACATGGTTCTGGCGAACATGAGTGCCCCTGCGCAGGGCACGTTCGCTGTTTTTTCGACCGAAGACGGTCACACACAGCTCCCGCTGGTGTCTTTTGCGGTTTTTGAGTCCGCTGAGGCCTCTGAGACGGCGGCGCTAGGGATGGTGAGTTACGCCGGAGAGCTTCTCATCGCGGAGCAGGAGCTGGAGGACTACGGCCTGGACTTCGTGGGGTACTGGGTCAGCTCCTGCGAGAGCTTCGAGGTGTTCCTGAAGCGCGTGGTGGAGTCCGAAGAAGAGGGCGAAGAGGAGGAGGAGGCTGAGGAGCCGGAAGAGGACTCTGCTGAGGAGGAGACGCCGGAGGATGAGTGACAAGCTCAGCACGAGGCAGATGGTATCGGTTCAATTTGACGAGCTATGTCCTGAGACTCAGGACACTCTCGAAGCCTTCCTGCTCTCGTCTGACCGTGGCGCCGCGTCTTCCGCAGCCATCCTCGCGCTGGCGACGGAGCTTCAGGGCGTGAAGGAAGAGCTAGCGGAGCTGCGGCGAGGGGGGGGAGCGACTGATGGCAGCTAGGACCATGTGGCGCGTTCGCTTTCAAGCCATCGTCGAGGTGGAGGTCGAGGGCGAGTACGCGTACGACGCGCGGGAGGCGGCCACGAGTGCCGTCTCTCGTCTTTTTGACGGTGCTTCGGTGGAGAGTTTGTCCTTCGTCTCCTCTGAGCAGCTTGAACGTGCACCGCTGAAGGACCGAGAACGCATCGCGCGGGAGGTCGCTGAGGCCTTCCCGTTCGATGATGATCCAGTTCGGAGTGAAGATGAGACCGAAGAAGCACAAGAAGAAGCCCGTCGACACATCCCCCTCTGCGTCATGGCCGAAGAACCGGAAGGCGCGAAGGGCAGAGGCGGCGAAGGCAAGGAAGGTGAAGGTGGTGGACGTGAACGAGCCGAGCAAACCTCTGGGGAAGGTCCTTTTCGAGTCGACCCCTTCGAAACGCCGCCTTGACGCTGCAGAGTTCACGGAGTTGCTTCAGGTCAACCTGCAGACCGCTATCGCGATGACAGTCCAGAGCGCGCTCCGTGACGATGACCAGGAGACGAACGACCTGATCATCCAGAACTTGCTGCTCGCCGGAGCCCCCTTCGCGCTCAAGGGGCAGCTCCTTCGCAGCGCCTACTGCACTTCGGCCGGAACGGCGTACGACTCCATCCGAGCGCGCCTGGAAGCGATGGGCATACCTGTCCCGCCTGACGATGCCTCAACAGATGATGGCCATGGACCTACGCTCATTCTGGGGGATGAGCAGGGTGGCGGGCATCGCTTCTGAGGGGTTTCTGAATCATCGCGAGGAACCCCGTAACGCTTGCGTATTCAGGAGATGACTGGATAAGCTCATGATATCGCTCTACTTCTCTGAAGAAAGCTGGGACTGGGTCTTCTTCTTTTGCTGAGATAAGCAGAAAGGCCTCTTGCAGGTCGTTCATGTTTGAGACTTTTGTGCCAGTGATCTCTTGGAACACGTGAGCCAGCTTTTCGAGGAAGGGGGGGTTTGGTTTTGAGTCAGGCGCTGCCGTATCTGTCTGCTCTTCCTGCTGTGGCACTATCTCGGTCGCAGGCGCGAGAGGCTTGTTCAGCGCTCCGACGAGAACATCCACCTTGGCCTCTGAGCGCACGATGGCTGCGGTGTTTTCTCTCAGGGCTTCCGCGATGTTGCTGTTGCTTTCTGACAGCCTCTTCATCGAGTCTGTTATCTCGTTCATGGACTTGACGATTGTTTCGTCTTGTCTTTTCTGCCGAGCCTCCATCATCTCAGTGAAAATGTTCAGCGCACCTTCGATGTTCAGTATTCTGGTGCCCGCCTCGGCCAGTCCAGAGACCTGGGACTCAAGGTCTCTCATCCTTATTTTTTGACCACTTAGGAGCTTCTGCACGCTTGTGATGAGTTCCCGCTTTGCTTTGTTAGAAGATTGAATTTCTTCTAGAACTTGTGCTGCTGTCTCTTGAAATTGTATGCTGCTGGCGTCGTTATCTGGATGCAGCGCATCTGACAAGGCAAGAATCGTAGTCTTTCCGGGAGGATGCAGCACCCAAGGTCTCGGCCTTTTCTTGCCGATGTCCGGATGACGCAAATCTGTCTCAATTCGGGTGTAATGTAGTGGGTTTACACACATCCGGTTTTTGCAGGTCCGCTTGAGCCGATGCCAGGAAGGGAGAGGGGTGCGATTTTCGAGTACCCATGCGATTCTGGGGCAGTTGATCGACTTGGCGCTGTTGACGCGGTAGACAGGAGGACCTGACGGCCTTTCTGCCCCGAGCCAGTTCCAACAGCCGCTGACGGTCTCTTTCTGAACTTTCTTCCAGAAAGGCTTGAGCTTGGCCTTGGGGAAGCAGACATCGATGACATTGTGGCCTACGACTTTGCGCACTTTGCGTCCCCTTCACTCTGTGTTAGCTTCGGACATGCAGGAGCAGCGAGGGCTTCCCCCTTTCGCCCGCCCGCAGGCTTCTGCAGCCCGCCGTTAGGTAGCTTCGGCGGGTTTTTTCTTGCCTTCTGTCCGAGTATGTGAGTCAGCGTACACTTTCCTCGGTAGAAGTTCTACCAGATTGTCGTCGCATCTGTTACCTTCCTTCGCAGCATGAGCTTCGACGACGAAGAGAAGGAGCGGGCGGAGAAGGCTCTCGACGGCTTGCGTCCGGACGAAGAAGTTGGACCTGAGGAGAGCGAGTGCGGCCCGAACCGGGCCGAACAGACTCCACAGGAGCAAGATCACGAGGCTACGCCTCATGATTCGGAGTTCTCTGCGGAGGACGAGTTTCACGACTCTTTTCCTGTCGAGCCCATCCAGATGGGCATGCATCCTGATGACGGGATGCCGGTTCCGGTGGACGGCAATCTGCAGGACTCGTTCGCGGTTCCTTTCACGTACGAGACGCAGCTGTGCGTGGAGGATGCGCGTGAGTACGTGGAGCTGCATCTTGAAGAGATCAAGAATTACACTTCGGAGTTCGGCAACAAGACTCGCTACCACGACAACGGGCAAGACCGTGAACGACGGGTGTTCCCCCCGAAGGACGTTATGCGCCTCTTTGGCTACTACGCCGTCTCGGACGGAACGAGCTTGATAGCCGTTCGCCCCAAGCGACCGAAGTGCAAGTACCTCAAGCGGCAAGTGCTCAACAGCCGTTTGGGCATCCCTGAGGGCGAATTCGGGCATCAGGAGGTGTTCCGTCTGTGCACGGCGCGCCGCAGCAACGGTGGAGCGTTCATGTCGCTTCGCGACCAAGGGATCTACCAGTGCGATCTGAGAGACCCGCCTTGTCCTGAGACGACGAAAAAGCAGGACGAGAGAGACCTCATCAAGTTGAGAACGCGACCGGACAAGGAGATGGTCCCCGCGTTTGGAGTGGGTGGCGACGGCTACCGGAAGGACTGAGAAGATGGCGAACCAGGCACCGCAACAGCAGCAGCCGGCTCCGGCGCAGAAGCAAGACCCTTTGGCGAACCTCTTGGCTGAGGTTCAGGTCGAGAAGAAGAGGATCCAAGGGATCAAAGAACCGACGGTGTCTTCATTGAAGGCAGAGGTGGGCGGAACGAATCTCGACCTGTTGGAGGATGCTCTCAAGCAGATGCTTGGGATCAGAAACCACCTTCTTGCCGTTCAGAGCTGGGCGGCGGGGGAGTTCCAGAAGTTCGCCGAGAACGAGGGGTTTCAGGACGAACGACTCGACTTGTTGGAGACGTTCGGTGGGGACACGCAGATCCTTCCGGATCATGCTCAGGCATTGCTAGATGTCATCGAGGGCTGCGCGTTCGTCGCGCAGAAGCTCCTTCAGGGTCCGTTCCCGATCGAGGCTCCGGACGAGGATGCTACGGCAGCGTTGACGCAGCTTCAAGAGAAGTGTGCGGCAGCGAAGGCCCTCGTCGAGGGTGCGGTTATGACTCCTGAGGAGGATGAAGAGGGAGAGGAAGAGGAGGAGGAAGATCCTTCTGAGATCCGAATGCCTCAGGGAGTGAACTGAGATGGATGTGACAGAGAATGACTTCTCGGACGAAGGGGTCGACGCTCCCCCTCCTGCTGCGATGGAGGATCTTCCTGAAGAGGATGCTCCTGAAGACATCGAGCAGGATGCCATGGAGGAGCTAGACAGGCTCCATGCGCAGCTTGGCCAGGATGATGGTCGCTTTCAACAGCAGCAGTCGTTTGACCCTACCTACGGCATGGGCGCTGGCATGGCCTCGGGCTTCGCTCAGGTCCCCAGTTTTCAGCCGGTGGTGGAGCGTACGCCTCGTCACGAGGAGCAGGACTTTCCGAGTGTGCGTGAGCACAAGACGTTGGAGGACCTCTACGCGTCTTGGCCAAACATTGGGAACGGTGAGTTCTACATCCGAGTCGAGCGCAAGCATCCGGCGAGCTACCAGGGCCAGCGCGTGGCTGGCTTCTTGGAAGACCTCCATCATCAGATCAGCATGCGTGAGTTCTCCGAGAAGTTCGGTGGTCACACGTACGAGGTCAGTGTCCGGGGTCCGGGGAAGAGTGGCGGCGATGGCTCAGACCGCACGCTGAAGACGATCCGGCTTCAGGTGCCCGGTCCGCCGAAGCTTTTGGCTCGCGCAGATGAGAATGGTTACGGGGATCCACGTCGCATGAGACAGAGTCAGCAAGATCAGGCGATCGAACTACGCCGGATGGAACTCGAACATCAGGCGCGGCGCGAGGCTCAACAGCGCGAGGATGCGATTCGCAGGCAGCAAGAAGAGCGCCAGCGTCGCGAGCAGCAGAGCCAGCAGCCCATACTCAACAGCACGATCGACGAGCTTCGCAAGATGCATCGTGAGCAGTCGGCTGTGACTACGAGTGTCCATCAGCAGACGATTCAGAATCTCAGCCGTGAGATCGAAAACGCTCGCGGGATCATCGAGCGTAAGGATCAGCACATCCAGCAGCTCCGTGACGAGCTTTTGCAGGTGAAGGCTGACGCGTCGAACCGCTGGAAGGAAGAAGAGAGTCGTCAGATCCGCGACTTGAAGGAGCGACATGCTTCTGACCTGCAGCGTATCGCCGAGGAGCACGCGGCCACCGTGGCTCGCATCGAGCAAGAGAGCGGGCGTCGGATTCAGTCCTTGACGGAGGGCCACCAGCGTGAGCTTGCTCAGCTTCGTGACGCCGAGGCACGCGAGCGTGAGCGGCTGCGTGATGACGCCAACCGTCGGGAGCAGGCGCTTCAGGATGAGGCAAACCGGCGTGAGCAGGCGCATCGGGACCGTGAGCAGATGATTCGCGACGAGTACAACCGTCGGGAAGAGGCTTCACGCAGAGAGCTTGAGAGCCGCCTTCAGATGATGGAGCGCCAGAACAAGCGCGATCTGGAGATGATTCGGTCGACGGAAAGCTCGAAGGCTGTTTTCACGGAGCAGACGGCGAGCAATCAGATGAGCTTCTTGAACATGCAGCTCAAGGAGGCGCAGAAGTCCGAAGCAGCAGCTCAGGCGGAAGCCGCTGCGCTCCGTGAGGAACTGATGCGTCACACGAACAAGCCCCTCTTGCAGCAGGTTGAGGAGACGAAGACCATCGGTGAAGCACTCGGCCTCTTCGAGAGCAAGCCTGAGAAGAAGGACTGGAAGGAGTCGTTGGTCGACGGTGTTTCCAGCGCCCTTCAGAAGGCTCCTGAGATGATGGAGGCGGTCATTGGTGCCCGTCAGCAGAACCAGCAGGCGGTCGCAGCTGCCCGCGCCGCCCAGGCGCAGCGTGCCGCTGCGGTACGGCGTCAGCAGCAGCAACAGCTTCTGGCGGCTCCGCCGCCCATGGCGCCCGCTGTGATGGGGCCAGCAGTGGCCCAGCGGACGCAACAGCCTGTCCCGCCGCCATCGTGGGACCAGGGGCCGAGTGACCCCTCGCAGGGCCCTCCGGTGCCGTTTAAGTTCCAGGGCCCTCCGATGCCTGAGCCGGCGCCTTTGGCTCCGGACGTGGCGCCTCCGAACGCACCTACGCCGCCTCCGGTGTATGACGACACGCCGATGCCGGTTTCGACGGGGCCGTCGTTCGTCATGGGTCCTGAGATCAGAAAAACGCCGGAGGAACTGGCGCGAGAACAGGCTTCATCACCGGCTGCGCCTCAGCCAGCGCCTCAGCCCCCAGTTCAGGCGGCGCCTGAGCCGCCTCCGATGGAGGCTGCGCAGGACCCGTTCGCGGCACCGGAGGAGCCTGCGGAAGATCCGCACGACGCGATGCCGGAGTCGGCAGGCGGCCAAGGCTTCCAGATGGATCAGGAGTCGATCCTTCGCTTCGTCGAGCAGCTTGACTTGGCCATCGGTGTTGGGTTCGTGGGCCCGGATAAGTTCGCGGAAAAGTTCGTCGAAGAGGCTGGGCCGGAGACGACCGCTCAGCTCCTTCAGCAGATAACACCGGAAGGCCTCATCGAGCTTGTCTCGGAACATGCAGGTGACCGACTTCCCAACATTCAGTCCCGCTCGGGCCGAAAGTATATCACGGCGCTCTGGCAGGAAGCCGGAAAGCTTGTGGTGATCAGCCAGTAACGGCTAGAATGCCGTCAGAGGTCGGCTCCAACTTGGCGTTGAGGGCACTCGACTGAGAGGATCTTGACGATGGATGGAACTGCAAAAACGGTTGCCTGGGCAGCGTACACTGCGGCGGTCGGCGCCTCGGTCTACCATGGCTACAAGCGAAACCAGGCGGACAACCCGATCTTCTGGGCGTTGATGTGGGGGGTGGCTGGATCCATCGTCCCTGTCATCACCGTTCCGGTGGCCATCGCTCAGGGGTTCGGTGAGCCTTCGAGCCCTCAACTCAAGGCTTCGGTGTAGCAGCGATGACGTTGAAGAAAGCGGTCTACGAAGAGGTCTTCGAGATGCGGAGCATCCACGCCAAGCCTTCGAAAGCATTGGGAGCTGCGGCTGTCGAGCTGGGTCTTTCGACCTACATCTCGATGCAGCATTTCATGTTTGAGTCTCGGATCGAAGAAACCCTTCACCAACTCTCGAAGGTGTCCCCTGAAGGATACGATCGCGCCGTGGCCGAGATTGACGGCGACAGCTGACCTGATGTAGAAGAGCGCGCCTATGAAGGCGTTGCTTGTGATCATGTTGGTGTTGGTGCCTCTGCGTTGGCAGGAGCACCGAGGAGAAGATGAAGCTGCGGCCAAGCTCCGCTACGAGCGCATCGCTGAGGCGATCGTTTTCGAGGCGGCTGGCGACAAGCAGCTGGAGGCGTTTCTGCTTTCCGTTGCCCGTCACGAGAGCGAGTACGCGCTCGACGTGCATGAGGGCAAGCGTCGAGGTGATGGGGGTCGTAGCTACGGCTTGTTCCAGCACCAGATGCCGCCAGGTGGTGCGAACGACAAGTACATCCGCATCCCGAAGCACCCGAAGAAGTGGCGCGCGAAGGACATCGTGGGGACGGATGAGGCGAGCACGAAGCGTGCTGTCTGGACAGCGGCCTGGGTGCTCCGCCCGAAGATCAAAGCCTGCAACGGCAACGCTCGCTGTGTTTTCAAGAGTTACGGTGGTTTGGGCCGCGGCCCGATGAAGCCGAAAGTGAAGGAGCGGATTGAGGCTCGCGTGGCGACCTACTTCCGTGTTCACCAGCTCATGAAGGCGTCGAAGTGATTGTTGTCCAAACCCGCGACATCAAGTAGAGTGTAGCCGAAGCCCTTCGTCGCTGGAGCGTGGCTGAAAACTACTCCTGCGCGCGATGAAGCCCTTCGGAAAGCAAAAACTTCGTCCCCCAACCCAGGGCGGGATGCTTGGCCGTGCGCCCGAGGACACAAGATTCTCGGGTTTTACGGGTCCAAAGGACACGCTCAAGGCGATGGAGCGGATCGCGCTTGGCCCGAGAGGCGAGCAGAGCCCTGTCGTGCGCCAGTTCACCGAGTACGTGGTGAAGGACATCTGGCCGAAGGACTACCAGGGCGAGATTCTGGCGGTCCGCAACTGCTTTCTGCAGCCGAGCCCTACGCGCGCAGGGGCGCGGATGTTTCGCTACGCGAATGATCCTCGTCACGTCGAGTGGATCAAGGACCCGCAGCGGATGGTTGAAGAGGTCGCACAGCAAGGTGTTTGCGTGGCCGACTGCGATGAGATCGCTTTGTTGGGTGCAACGATGTGTCTTCAGCTTGGTCGCGAGGTCGAGCTGGTAGCGTTGGGTTTCGCGCCCCGTCAGCTCACGCATGTGGGCTACCGGGTCAAGGAACCCAAGAGCAACAGATGGATTTGGGTCGACCCGGTAGCGGGTCCCCGAGAAAGGGAAGCAGCAGAGACCGCGAAAGAGGTCCTCTTCTGGAGTTTGGATTGATGTCGAATTCGTTCACATATTCGTCCGGTGGTCATCCGGGGAGCATCGCTGCTCAGCAGCAGACCCTCAGGCAAGCTGCGCGTGGACCGGTCATGTACCAACCCGCGCCTCCGCCTCGTCAGCCGACATTCCGAGCGGCTCCTCAGCCTCCTGGTCCGGCGCACATGGGTCCGCCTCCGCCGCAGCCTGGCACGCCGCAGTCTCCGGACATGGACATGCCGCAGGACCCTGGTGGGGCGCTGGTCCCGCTTCCTGCTGACGAGCCGGCGTTCCCTCAGGGTCCGCCTGCGCCGATGCCCATGCCGCAGCCCCAACCGGGCGGTGATGCACAGGTGATTCCACAGCCTCAACCGATTCCTGGTGATCCGATGATGGATCCCATGATGACCGATCCGATGATGATGGCGTACGAGCAACCTTCTGCTCTCGCGCCGGGGGCCCAACAGGGCCCAAACAACACCTGGAAGTACGTGGGTGTTGGCCTTGGCCTTCTGGCCGTTGCGGGTGCAGGGTACTACTTCTGGACCAAGAAAAAGGAAGAACAGTGATGCGTCGTTTCCCCCTTCAGCCTCCCGTCACGCCGGCTCTGCCGCATGGCAACACCCGTGGCGGCATCTTCGAAGCTGGCTACGTGCCGGCGACCTACATCGACATGCGTCGTCCGACAATTCCGACGGACAGTCCGCGCGGCCACATGGTCAGCCAGGACGTGTTCCGGTCCGAGGTTCCCTTCCGGGACTCTCAGACCGTTCGTCCCATCACCGGCATGCACGGCGGGATGGGCTACATGAAGACCTACGTGCCGATGCACGGCATGGGCGCGCACATGATGGTGGAAGCCGCTGACCCGCGTCCCATTCCGATCGGGATGCGTCGTCCGGTCCCGACGCCTCATGGCCGCACCGAAGGCGGCATCTTCGGCCACGGCATGGTGCACACCTCCGGCATGTACGTCGGTGGCAGCGTCCCGCAGGAGCGGACGATGCGCAAGATCACCATGGCCGGCTTTGGCATGAGCCCCGACGGGCTTGGCTGAAGCGGCAACTACTGAGCCCGGTCGGGCCTGAAAGGAAACCAGTATGCGGAGCCGACTGAGCCCTCGTACCGCGGTGAACAGCCGCCAGCGCTACTATGGCCCCATCTACGGGGACAAGATCGCGCAAAACCTCGAATTCTACACGGGCCAGACCCGCGCCAACTTGCAGAGGATGCGAAAGATGTACGGAAGAACTCTCGCGGGCATGGGCTCGACGTCGGGGATGGGAAGCGTGGGTGTTGACCCGGGCTACCAGAACAAGGCGATCTACGAGCTGGAGAAGGAAGACGACTCTTTCGGCTCGGGCATCTTCGATCCGCCTGGTCGCACGGGCACGAGCAACCCAGACGCAGGGGTGTTCTCCAGCAGCTACGACCTGCCTGGTTACATCGCTCGTGGCGTCCCCTTCACGGTCAGCAAGGACGTGAAGGACATCAACTCGGGTGCAGACGTGGTCTACGTCCCGGGTGGCGGCATGGCGTACGTCGAGAGAAACGGCCGGCTCGCTGGTCCTCTTCACAACCCGATGTCTCACATCGTACCGCAGTCGCCCGCTCCGGTTGGTCCCATTCCTTCTTCGCCCGCGACGTTGGGTCCGGTTCCTTTCAACATCAAGCGCAAGCGTCTCCCGAAGCAGAACATCGTGTTCCCTCGTCAGACGCCGGCTCCCGTGAATCCGGTGGCGAACCCCGTTGCTCACGCCGCGCCTGACATGCCGATCTACCCGGCTGTTCCCTTCACTTCGACGGTGAACGTGGGCCCGACTCGTCCGATTCCGATCAGCGGTTTCGGCGAAGAGGAAGAAATCAAAGAGCCGGCTACGGTCGGACAGCTCGCACTCGCTGGCGCCGCGGTCGGTGTGGCTGCTGCCCTGGTCTACGGTGCGCTCAACGCGAAGTGAGGTTCAGAGATGTATTCTGCGATGGGAAACACGGGGTGTCCTGACCCCATCATGTTCAAGGACCCGGACGGCAAGTGCTGGTGTCCTCCGCCTTACTTGGACGAGGACGGCAAGTGCGTGAACGCTCTGACCAAGCCTGCGCCGAAGCCTGCTCCTTGTCCTGATCGGATCATGTTCCGTGATTCGGCTGGCAAGTGCTGGTGTCCGCCTCCCTACCTCGACCAGGGTGGGAAGTGTGTGAACGTGCTTCAGCAGCCGACGCCTCAGATCCCTTCCGGAGGCGGAGGAGGTGGCGCTCAGCCGCAGTCTCAGACCAAGCCTCAGACCGCAGGTCTTGGGAACGTCGGCATGATCGCCTTGGCCGCGGGCGGCATCGCGTTGCTCTACATGGCTGGGAAGCAGAGCCAGAAGAAGGGTCGTCGTCGATGAGCTTCAAGGCAATGCAGACGGTGTTTCCTCCGGAGCAGGCGAGCATCTTCGGTTACACCTACGGCGGCGTGCCGAACCCTCTCGTGCCGCATAAGCACCCCTACCCGACGCGGTACCATGGGCCGAATTACACGGTTCCGGATGCGCGTTCAACCTACCGTGAGCGCCCGTACGCTGAGTCGCCCTATCTCGGTTTCGGTGGGACGGCGCCCATCTTTCAGCATGCTTCTGGCTATGCCTTCGTCGATGCGGCTCTTGGAGCTGCCATGGGCTGGGTGATGGCGAAGGAGTCTGACCGGCCGATGCTCGTCTTCGGAGGCGGTCTTGCTGGTTACTTCGCAGGCACCGCGGGCCTGCTCGGAACTGCAGCTGTGGCCGTAGCCACACGTATGACGCCGCAGGCGAGGAGTTCACAGAGATGAGTCAAGGGATCTTCCACATGTCTGTTCCGATGGGTCAGGCTCCGCCTCCCCCTCCGCCGCCGCCGCCTCCTCCTCCGCCCCCTCCCGGTGCGAGTGGCGGCAGTCAGGCCGCGCCCCCTCCGGCTCCTGGTCCGGGGACGCCTGCGCCCCTTCCGCAGAACATGCCGTCGATGATCAATCGTGCTGTCATGCAGACGCCGATCATGTTTGCTCCGACGCAGCAGCGTCTGATCGACATGCAGGCGATGCGGTCGGGCGAGCAGGGCCCTGAGGGCATGATCAACCCCGATGAGTACCCGCCGGCTTCGCCTGGTGGGATCCCGACTTGGGCCTACATCGCGGCCGGTGCTGTGGTGATCGGTGGGGCCGTCTACTTCCTGATGCGGTGAGCCATGTACACGAGTTTGGGCTTCGATTTCCTCAAGGAACAGGAGTGTGCGCCTTGTGCGTATGACACGCTCTTGAATCGCTGCGACTGCTCGCAGAGAGACTACATGTACAAGGTCCCCGGCAGTCGCGGCTACCAGGAGGTCGACTTGGGGCCGACGGGACCCAGTAGTCGCCCAGGCTCGTCTCCCACGATGGCGCAGGCTGGCATGGCGGGCGGGTCGATGCTTCTCTTGGGTGCTGCGGTGATCGCGGGCGCCTACTACTTCGGAAGAAACAAGTGATGGCGTGTCCTGCTGGACAGAAGAGCTGGAAGGGTGAGTGTCTGACCCCCGAGGAGGTTCAGAAGCTCGGCCCTGCACTCTGTCGAACGGATGAGACTTGGTACGCGTCCCGAGAGGGTTGTGTCTGCAAGTTTCGTCCGCTGATGAAGCGGGACGGATCTGGCAAGTGTGTCGCGAACCCGTTGGCTCTTGGTCTGCTAGCTATGGCTGTGGCGGGCGGCGCCTACTACTATGCGAGGAAGTGATGGCGAAGATTCTTGGGATCCGAGAAGTTGTCGGCACCGGTCTTTCGCGCTCGGTCCAGGGTTACACGACGTCTGCTCCTCAGGAGGGGCAGTACGCGCTCGTACCGATGGGTGACGAGGCGCAGCGGGTCTACGACCTGAACCAGCCGGGTCGCGTCAAAGAGATCAAGGACGTCCTCTACCATCTCTCGAAGCTGAAGTCTGATTCGCTTCAGACGCCGGCCGAGGAGCTTCAGACCGAGGACACCTGGAAGCATATGCGTCGGAGTGGCCAGCATGCTGATGCATGGGACGGCGCGACGGCGGATGCCTTTGTTTTGGCGATCGGCCGCTACAAGGACCTCGCGGGGTACCTGCTGTCTCCGCCTCCGATGTCGCAGCTTCTGATCGAGTTCCAGGGCGGGAAGACGGGGGTCATTGGCGGCCCTCAGCCAACGATCGCCGGCATGGAGATGTTGGCGCAAGCGGCGCGTCAGCTGCTTGGTGGTGCCCCTCAGCTCTCGCAGTACGTGCAGTGGCGTGGTGGTGATCTCAGCAGCCTGTTGGACTTGCCTCCGGATGCAAAGGTGTTTCCTGTCTTGAAGGCGGGACCCATCTACGACGCGAGAGGCTGGACGCTGGCTTGGCGTGATGGGCCTGTCGCTCAGGCGAACCCTCAGTTGGTCGATGAGCTGGACCTCGTCGAGGACAGTATCCAGGCCAATTGGCGGATGGCCCAAGACGAGCCTGATGAGAAGGGTCGCGAGGAGCGCGCGAGCAGTCTCATCAGCAACCGTGCGACGAGAGATCAGATCGTTCGTGAGATGAACAAGGGTGCTCCTCCGCGGGACTGCAACAACATCAACCTGAAGTGGTCGTGGGAGCAGAACAAGTGCATCCCGCGCTGCCCTGAGGGCATGGAAGTCGTGCCTGGTCAGGATGGTTGTGCGGTTGTGCTTCCTGAGCTGGACATCTCGATGCGCAAGCCATTGACGGCAGGTCAGAAGGTCGCTGTGGTCGGTGGTGTCGCCGTCGGTGCGTACTTCCTGGTGGACTTCCTTCGCAAGAAGAAGGTGTTCTGAGCATGGAGCGTCTGCAGCAGCTTGCCCTGAATCGGATCAAGGGCTCACTCCCCGTGTTTCCTGGCGCGACGCCTCAGGAGCGCCTGCAGATTGCCCGTGCTTCTGCAGAGGCTTCTCTGCGGAAGTACGCTCCCAACTTCGAGTTTGACCCTGAGCGCGCTCGTCAGGTCATGAGCCAGGTGAGTGGCTGGTCTGAGCGGAACAAGGATGACCTTTCCAAGGCGATGGAGTCGCCGGAAACGAGCCTTCCTCGTTACCTCGTGCTCAACATGGGCAACGCGGCGCGGGTTCAAGACTGGGTGATCGCTAATTACGTCATCGCATCCATCGGACTCGGTCCTTGGATGAGCGGTCGTGTGGTGCGTGAGATCGCAGACCCCAACTCGAACATCAGCTTGAACTGGGCCCAGGCGGATGAGAACGACCGTCTCCAGGCGTTCGCGATGATCGTCAAGATGGATCAGGACGGCGATCTTCGTTACATCTTCGAGGGCACTCCGGCGGCGATGGGGATCCCTGCGATGGCGGTCTGGGCTGTTGTCGTGACGGTCATCGGTTTGGCGGCGGTGATCGTGAACTACATGTTCATCTCTCGGCGCTTGGAGGTGAACAACAACCTCATGCGCGAGCAGTGCTTGAAGGCTCAGGCCGAGGGCGACACTGCTACCGTTGAAAAGTGCATCGAAGCTGCGAAGGAGTTACAGGCGAAGGATCCGTGGGCGGGTATCACGTCTGAAGCGGGGAAGGTCGTGATGGCTTTGGGCGCCATCTACATCGGGATCCGATACGCGTTGCCGTGGGCCACGGACAAGCTCTTGGAGAAAAGCCGATGATGTACTCCTGCTTCAACGACAAGCTCGGCCTCTACGAGTACTTTGAGGGTCCAGGGCATCATCCTACGAACGGCGACCTGCCGACGCCTCGTGACGGTCAGATGGCTGGCACTGTAGGTGTTCCTGCAGCAGACGCGGGGCGCAGGCTTCCGTCGGGCGTTCGCCGTGCTGGCACTGGCTGGGAAGCCAAGGGCATGGTGGTGAACTGCAAGAACCGTCCGGTTCAAGGCATTGGTTCCATCGATCTCAAGGGCAATCCTCTCCTGATCCCCTACGTTCTCGTGGCGGGTGGCTTGGGCTACTACATCCAGAAGGAGCGAGGAGGCTCCGTACCTCTTGGTGTGGCTCTTGGCGCAGGATCGGCTCTCCTGGTATCCTTCGTCGGGAACAAAGATGCCTAGGGTCAAGGTATATGAGGCGGAAGACCTCGCGCGGGGGATGGTCAAGACCTTCAACGATCGCGATGTCGAGTACGTAGAGAAGTACCGCTGGAAGTGGCCGCGTGTCCTTCAGAACGTCGGAGATTCTCTCGCTGTTGCCTATGGCTCTGACAAGTGGCAGCGGAAGAACGACAAGGGCGCTCGTCCGGGCGAGCTGTACAAGCATCTTGCTGAGAGTCGCAACCGCGCTTTCGTCAAGCCGGGGCTGCTTCACGACTACTACAAGCGGAACAAGAAGTGGAAGGTCATCGGACCGAAAGTCTACTTCGATGAGGTTCCGATGCCGGATTCCTTCGCCATCCTTGGCCTCTTCGAAGAGATCAACTTGAAGCTCTACACGGGTGGCGACGACGATGATCCGAAATTCGGCAGAGGCCGTGACGATGGGATCGTCAAGTCGACGGTGCGCCACGGTTACCTGGGCGCTTCAAAGTTTCGTTGGTCTGAGGTTGGCTGTGGCAAGGATGAGCCTTTCATCTTCGTGTTCACGAAGAGCGAAGGTCCCTTGATGCTCGTGACTGGCAAGACGCTCGATATCGAGAAAGACGGGATTGTAGGTTGAGACATGGCTGAAACCAAGCGAATGGGCCTTTCGACTCGGAAGACGCAGCGCAACGCGCAGTATCTGATGGGTCCGGAATTGAAGCGTGCGATGCGTGCGCCGAAACCTCCCCCGGTGTCTCAGCTCGATGTGGTGCGCAGCATCCGTCGTGCTGTCGGTCAGGCGATGTTCATCGCGGACGAAGAGGTTACGGACGAGAAGTACAAGTACGAGGGCGGTGAGCCTTGGACGACGGATGACTTGGATCGACTTCAAGAGGCGGTCCAGTTCGTGTTCAACGTCACCAAGGGCGCGCAGGCGCGTCTGAAGGCTTTCACCCGGGACGAGAAGGTTGCGACGAGTCCGAAGTCTGAGATCAACAAGGCTGCGAAGGGCTTTCAGGCTGCGATGAAGGAGCTGGAGGCGCTCTTGCCGGGCGAGGAGATCGACTTGGTCGTGGATCCTGTGGAGCAGCAGGTCGACTTCATGGTCATCTACAACGACGGGATGAAGATCCTTCGGAAGTCGTGGTCGCACCTCTTCTACATCACGGCGACGCAGCCGATGAAGGTCCGTCTCGACAAGAAGGACTCAGAGGCTGTTCGGGATTTGCTTCGTGACGCTGACTCGATGCCTCCGCAGTACTTCGTTGCGGTCTGGTCGGCACAGGCTGAAGAGATCGGACGACCGGTCGAAGTCTACGCCTCTGACAAGGAGCTTCTTTGGGTTCAGGTACCGACGAGCATGATGGGCGATCGTCCTCTCGCGCGCCCGGCGCAGGGCAAGGCTCGCCAGAGCTGGGGCTTCCGGAAGGTTGACACGAGCAACGCTCGTGTGTTCAAGGAGCAGCTCACTCCTGAGCAAAAGAAGGCTGTCAGTGACTACCTCAAGGCCCATCGTGGACGCCCTGTTCCGCTCGATGAAGTCGCTGCTGCTACTGGCGTTGAGTACGTCATGGGCGGCCCTGGCTCTGGTCCCGAGCGCGTCCGGGGCAGTGAGTACGTCGACAACAGCAGCAAGGCCGGCGCCCGCTCTGCCCTTTCTGACTACGCCCTCTTCCGTCAGGTGTGGATGCTCGATCTGGACTGAGACGATGAAGGGAAGCGCGTTCGTACAGACCCTCCCGAAGGGGAGGAACCTCGACGAGTTCAAGCGGCGGGACTCGATGATCCTCGACGCTGTGCGCCGAGGTGACTACGCGCCTATCAACTGGATTCCTTTTCAAGTCGTGGGTCCGAATCAGGAGCTGGTGACGCTCTACGCGAGCCAGGACACGCTTCGGATCGGAGACGCAGAGGACTCGGTTCGTGTGACGACGAGTCACGAGGCAGCTCAACGGATCGCTGATGAGCTGGGGGTCACGTTGCTGACTTCCAAGCTCAGTGATGAGATCTACCGCGCCGCTGACATCAAGCTTCAGCCTATTGCCAGGAACTGGTACGCCGACGGAACGATGGCTCACACCAACCGGATGGTGGAGCAGAGTCAGGCGGTCGATGCGCAGATCTTCGACGCGATGATGAACAAGCGGTTCGACAAGCCGCCGCTCGTAGCCGGTCAAGGCAAAGACTGGGTGTTCGCCAAGTCGCTCTGGCAGCGTCCAGGCATGGGTGCAGAGTACGGCTGGCACATCACGCCAGCCAAGGGGCACTACAAGTCGATCCTCTTCCCTGGTGAGGTCGGGGTGCTTCAGCCGCAGGCTTTGGCCCATCCCATCGGCTACACGGACTACAGTCAGACGGTTCGCTTGCTTCGCCTCGATGGGAAGCTTTGCGACCCGGACTTGGCGGAGTGCATCCCGACGACGGTTCCGTACCTCGCGACGAGCGAGAAGTATTGGCCGATCATCTCTCACGAGGGGAAGCTCCCCGAGTACCGTCACCCTGGTGTGCGGCAAAAGGACCTTCCTCCGCCGAAGCCTGCTCCGCCTGGGACGGACAAGCCCAAGCCCCTCCCGACGCCCAAGCCGTCGCCAAAAAATCCCCCTCATGCGCCAAGTGCGCAGCCTCCCAAGCCCACGATGGTCGCAGCCATGGGTGGCTCGGAGCAGGTGCTCTATTTCGCTGCGGGAGCTGTCGCTGGCTTCTCCCTTGTTTCGTGGATGAGATCGAACCGCTGAGGTAAACTTTCGAGATGAACAACCCTTTTGATGATTTGGCGGCTGGGGGAGCCCCTGGTGGAGATTTTGCTCCGCCTACCTACACGCCCCCTGCGGCGGTACCCGCCGAGCATCAGACGGTTGCTCCGAAGGGTGCCATCCCTTCGACGACCACCTACGAAGGTGGCGGAATATTTGCACAAGCAACGCCTGGCCCGTCTATTGACAGGACGAAGAGCCAGCAGAATCCTCCGCCTCCGCCGCGGGGCTACAACTTCGGTCCTTCGGAAGTACCGCTTCCAGCAGTTTCGCCGATGCCGCGCATGCCGGGTCCTCCTCTTCGAGTTCAGCCTGCGCCTGCTCGCTACCCGATGGACGACTTGGGCGAGTACGAAGAGGACATGGTGGGGCACAATCTGGGCCTGTCTGTCATCGGCGTGGCTGGCGGTGCTGCTGTGGGCACGTACTACGGAGGCCCCTTCGGGGGCCTAGCCGGCGGGCTGGCAGCAGGGGCCGCCGTCAATGCGTATCGAGCGATGAAGTACTTCACTTCCGGAGCGGACGACCGTGAGGCGAAGATTTCTGGCACCTACGCCGTTGTTTCTGCGGTCGGAGCGGGTGCTCTCTGGTATTACTTCGTCTCAGATCGCGACATGAAGAAGAACGCTGAGTCGAAGCGCAAATCCTCTGGTGGTGGGCGCCGGAACTACAAGGAGTTCTCTCAGAACGCGCCTGAAGATTGCGATATCCGGCCGGTTGGTCCCTGAGGAAGACGAAGATGAGTGAAGCGCTACCGACGACGACGACCGTGATGGCGGATGCCCAGTTCGGGCTGGTCCGCTCACTTGTGCCCTATGACGGCTTCACCACGGATTACAGCGGTCAGCCGGTAGACACCCCCATCATGTTCACCGAACGTGGTCGTGCGATCGATCCTCTCGCGTCGCAGGGCAAGCAAGGGTACGATCCCAATCTCGTCGGTGGCCTTTCTGTTCCTGAGGGCGCCCGTGTTCTCATCTGGGTCCCTCAGATCACGTACAACGACGGCGTCAACATCTTGCCGTACACCTGGAGCTTCTGGTGGCGCTACCGAACGCTCTTGGACTTCCAGAACGACAATCAGATCCCCTTCCACTTGACGCCGAGCGAGGGTGTGCCTGACACTTCGGGTCCTCAGA
>Ga0180433_10000088_pt1 | contig 143941 bp, 190 predicted proteins | sample SS_ome_8_FD_132980 | JGI IMG/M metagenome (GOLD analysis project Ga0180433, IMG submission 132980) | Hypersaline lake sediment archaeal communities from the Salton Sea, California, USA - SS_1_D_1 metaG | ecosystem: Environmental > Aquatic > Non-marine Saline and Alkaline > Hypersaline >... | reverse complement strand
GGAGTTACAGACTTCTCCTCGTAGATTACTTATTGAGGCGGATGCTGATGCTCCTAATGATACTGAAGGTTACGATATCCATATCAGTGCCCAGGAAGGAGGCGTGGCTTCTGCTAGTAGCGGCGGCGAAGGTGGAGACGCTTTTTTAGTTGCCGGGGCTGGCGGTAACGGAACACTTACTCAAGCTGCAGGGAATGGGGGTCTGGTATCGATTACCGGTGGAATTGGTGGTTTTGGAAACGGTGTGAATGCTGGCGGCGGCGGAAATGCCACACTTGGTTCAGGCAACGGTCAGGTCGCTTTCTCTGGTAATGGTCGTGGCGGTGACGGAGGCACTACTAATCTCACTTCGGGAAGTGGCGGCGCGGGTGCTGGAACGCAACAAGGCGGTGACGGCGGTTGGATGTACATCTTAACCGGAGACGGCGCAACGTCATCTGGCACAGGTGTTGAGGGAGACGGTGGTAAGCTTACTATAACGGCAGGTAAATCAGATACACAGCAGTCTGGCGATATTGTTATTACTGCAGGTCTTACTGTTTCTGGAACAGCCGGATTATCGTCGCTTGCAGGTGGTGCTTCTGGAAGTTCGCAAGCGGGAAGTTCTTCTGTAGTTGGTGGTAGTACGGCAACAGGTTCTGGGGGGTCAGCATTTCTTTGGGGCGGTGCGGCGACAGGGGCTGGTACTGCGGGAGATGCTCTTGTTTATGGCGGCGCGAACTTGCTTGGCACTGGTACGATAGGAAATGCTCGAATTCGCGGTGGTCAGTCAAACGCGGCTGGTTCTCATGGAAATGTTTATCTTGGCGACCAGTACACAACTCGTGTCGAGGTCGGCGAAGCGTCTTCTGGCTCTCATCTTCGTCTGGTTGAATTTACAACTGTGCAACGAGATGCGATTAGTTCTCCCCAAGCTGGTTCTATGGTTTACAACACAACCACAGACACCCTTCAATATTATGATGGAACACAATGGGTAGAAGCCGCCGGTGGCGCGGAGGGATTAAATTCCAATTACCAAGTTGGTGATAACACCATTTCGATGGACAACACAGATGGTGAGATCACAATCGCTGACACAGGGACCTGGACAGAATCGAACACAGCCTTCCGTTTCAACAATGATATGAAGCTTGGTTTCGGTACATCCACAGGGACCAACTGGCAGATGCAGAGAACCACGGCTGGAACTTTGGCTGTTATTAGTTCTACAGCGGCGGCGGCGACGGCTGGTGATGACTTTTATCTCCAGGCGGGAGACGGTGGTGTTGCCAGTGGCGCGGATGCTGGTGAGGGCGGCGCAGTTGCATTCTGGTTAGGGAATGGTGGAAACGCAGTTACTGGTTATGGCGCGGGTGATGCTGGTGATTTCTTGCTGCAAGGCGGTCAAGGTGGATCAGCATTCGCCAGTGAAGGAGCCGGTGGTGCTGGAAGTGGCGTTACAATATATGGTGGTCAAGGTGGTGATGGAAACACTGGAACCACAGGTGGTGCCGGTGGTCACGTCGGTATCTATGGCGGTCAAGCTGGCTCTGCGAGTGGCGGTACGGAAGGTGCTGGCGGAAACGTCACAATGTCCGGTGGAAATTCTACTGCTCAGAGTGCTGGAACAGCTTCGATTGCTGGTGGTGGTACAACCACAGGACAAGCCGGAAGCGCTTCGCTTATCGGTGGTTCAACTCTTGGCGCGGGAACAGCCGGAAATGTTTTTGTTCAGGGTGGTGCTGACCCCTTGAGCGGCGGGACACCCGGTAGTATTTATCTCCGTGGCGGCACGCAACCAACAGGAACAGATGGGTTGGTGTACATCGCGGATCAGAACACCAGTGCAATCGAGATCGGAAATAGCACAGACAATCCGCTGACAACGATGAAGGGGTCTGGTGGTCTTCTCTTTGAGGAGAACAACACAGATATTTACTGGAACAGCACAGCTTCCACAGACCCACACATAACCGGGTGGAACAACGGGTTTACGAAATACATTAAAATACAAGGGGACACTGAGAGTCGCGTACAGGCTCCTGGTCTGTCTTTCGGAGTTGAGTGTGGTACGGCTGGTCCTGCGTCAGAAAGCGCAACGGCTCAAGCGGGTGGTGCGTCAACCATTACATTAGCAGCAACTGCTAGTGATGTTGATGATTTTTACAACGGGTATGACATAGAAATCACCAGTGGAACCGGGTCAGGTCAAACACGATCTGTCAGTGACTATGTGGGGTCTACAAGACTCGCCACGGTTTCTTCTGCGTGGACAACACAACCAGATGGAACATCTGTGTATGTGGCTCACTCCAACACAGCCGCAAAAAATGGCGGTAGGATTGTGTTTGAACCTTCCGGTGGTGGTGCAGCGGGAACCGCCGCTGGTGAAACTGCGGGTGACGGTGGTTATTTCTTGTGTGCCGGTTCTCTTGCTGGCGCAGCGGCGGCGAGTACAAACGGACCAGGAGACGGTGGTTGGGTTGGATTCTTCGCCGGTATTGGTGGTTATGGAAATACAACCTTTGATGATGGTCCTGGAGGAAACGTCTACTTTGTTGCTGGGGAGGCTGGTGGTGGCAGTGCAAACGGCGGTGATGGTGGTGATTCTTTCTTAGCCGGTGGTGCTGGTACAGGCACGACAGGTGTCAGTGGGGACGTTCACATTGCCGGTGGCGATCATAGATCAGTCGGTGGAACAGATGGTGCTGTTTACTTAGGATCTGTTTTTACAAACACAGAGGGAAGTTACAGTTTCAACGGAAAAACCTCTGCGATTCACATCAGTAACACGACTGACCGTCCGGTAACAACTTTCCACGGTCGTCTTGAGACGGATGGTCACATCGCTAATGTGGGTCTTCAAGCACCGACAACCACAGCGGCGGTGGCGAATGTCACAAATTCGGCTGATGGTGACCTGGTTGTTCGAAATGATGATGGTAATGAAGGTTTGTGGTTCCGTGCAGATGGTACGTGGTGGCTCGCGGCGGGTGCTGGTGCTGGTCTCAACACGAATTACCAGAAGAATGACAACACAATTGAGATAGACACCGCGTCTTATGGCTCGATTGTCATGGACAATACGAACGGTTCTGATACTGCGATGTTGTTCCAGGACGGCATGGCTCTTGATTTCGGAACGGGTGGTGATGGTTATATTTACTTTACAGGATCGTTGTTCGATATCGGGACTGTGACGCGGTTAGCTGCAACGGACCCGATCCAGATTCGAAGTGGTATCGTAGATACAGGAGCAACGGCTGGAAACTCTGGTGATGTCACAGTAGCCACTGGAAATGTGATTGCGGGTTCGGGTGACTCGGGTGATGTGAATCTGACCACGGGAACCTCCGCTTCAGGTACGCAAGGGAATGTGAACGTCACAGCGAGCCAGCTTGACCTCACGGGTCTGAATGCGACTGCGAAGATCGTGATTGACTCCGTTAACGGGATTGTCATGGTGTGGGGATCTGGTGACCCAACTGGCACACCTGGTATCGGAAGCATCTGGATCGACATTGATCAGACCGGTGGAAATGAAGGCGGCGTGATGTGGATTTTCCAGGAAGGAAGTCCTGATGCTTGGGTGAAGGTCGGATCACAAAGCTAATCAGGTTTACTATATATAGGTTTCCTCTGCAGGAGATGAGCGATGTCGGAATATTTAGGCGTAGCCTTTAATAAGAACGAGACAGCCACGCATTCGACAGACCCTGTGGTGAATACACATGGTCAGTTCGATACGTCCGGAGGTCATACGATCCATTATGGCGATGCTCAATTACGAGCGGCATCCCTTCGCTCAACCGCAAACGGAGGGGGCTTACTGATCGGTGAAACTGGTACAGGGACGGGCGTGGGTCAGCGTGGGTCCACGCTTCGTCTTGCCAGCTTTTCTGATACGGAACAGGCTTATTTGGTTCCAGCGACGGGGATGTTGTTGTGGAACACTTCGGACACAGAACCGAAGGTCTACAACGGGTCTGCGTGGGTTGCGTTAGGGGGTGGTAGTGGTCTCTCGGGTCTGAATACAAATTATGAGGCGGCGTCTGGTCTCCCTGGAACGGAAAATCAGATCGACATCAACGCGACGGATGGACCGATTATTTTGGCGAATGGCGGAAGCACAGACGCTATGCGGTTCAATGATTCGCAAGTGTTGTCATTTGGTACGGGTGATGATTTTTCTGCGACGTTCAATGGAAGTACGTTCAATTTGCTGGGGGCACAGTCTGGCGGTACAGGCTACACCACCAACATCCTTGGTTCAAATGGCGTCACTTTATCGACTCCTCCGGGTGTTGGCGGTGCGACCACCATCAAATCAGGCGACGGCGGTGACTGCACATCTTCTTATTTTGGTGGTGTCGGTGGTCTGCTTACGTTGGCGGGTGGTGACGGCGGTGATTCTGCGGCTGGACCAGGGGGCGGTGTAGGTGGTGCTGTCGAAGTTGTAGGTGGTTCTGGTGGTGCATATTTGACTACTGTGGCAACGGGTGGGTCAGCTACTCTTCAAGGAGGGGCAAGCGGGACAAATGGAACTGGCGGTTCTGTCTACCTCAACGGTGGTGTTGGTGACTCCCTCACAGACGGGGGGGCTATCTACATTGGGCGTGGGGTATCGGCACACACAACAAGTGCTATAGAAATCGGTAGCCTCACAAGTGATCCCCCTGTTGATTTTGTTGGGGCAGGGCAAATTTCCATCTCTCCTAACGTAGACATGACGGGGGGTTTAGACCTTACAACGGTAGGTATGACAACTGCAGATAACATTCCTGTCTACTTCGGATCAGGCAATGACTTCAGCATCCGGTTTACAGGGAGTCAGTTCCAGATCGCGGGGCACACTACTGTGTACCCAACGGGGTATAGCACTCTGATCCAAGGTAGCCCTGGCTACAGCACTGTTTCTGCCCCCGGCAACGCTGGACCAACAAGTCTCGTTGGCGGTACTGGTGGTGGAGGAAGTGAGCAATACTACGGAGGCGGCGACGGTGGCACCCTTAACTTAACGGGCGGATTGGGCGGTAGTTGCCCCCATCCGTTTGGAGGTGTGGGCGGAGACGGCGGATCAGTTGTACTATCAGGTGGGAAAGGTGGCAACTCCCCCGGCGCTGTGGGTCCTGGCGGCGCTGTTTTTATTCTTGGTGGCGACGTAGGTGACAGCACGAACTTCACTAACGTCTACGGGGGAAACGTTGAAATTAACGGAGGTGCGGGAGTCACGGGTTCCGGTGGCTACCACGGGGACGTGTATTTAGGTGGAACCTCTGGCACACCCGCCTCATCTACCGGGAACATCTACATCGGAAACTCCACGACCAATCCACCAATCACGTTTGTGGGTAATGGTCAGGTTACCATCCCGAACAACGTGGACATCAGTGGTGGTGTTGATCTGACAAGTAACGGTCTGACTCTTGCCAGTAACATTTCCGTTCGGTGGGGGTCTTCCTCCGAGAACTTTATAGCCAAGTTTGACACCGCCACTAGCCCAGACAGTCTCCTAATCCAAGGAGCCACAAGAGCGGCGAACCCCACTCGCTTAGCTGGTTATGGTTTTTATATTGTCGGCTCTGTAGGTACTGCGAATTCGGGGAACGGATCTGGTGACGGTGGTCTCATTAGCGTCAAGGCTGGGAATGGAAACACCATCAACAATGCTTTGTGGGCTGGCGATGGCGGTGCGATGACTCTCTCCGCTGGTGACGGCGGTGATGGTCATGAACGTCCGGGAGATGCCGGACATCTTACAATAAAAGGTGGTGACGGCGGGGATCAAGTAGGTGGTGGGGCGCATAATGAGCCGGGGCTTGCGGGTCATATATATGTCCGAGGAGGGGATTCAGGAGCCTATACTGGCACTAGAGGTCCTGGTGGAAATGCTTATGTTCGTGGTGGTGATGGGGTGACGGATGGTCTTGTCTACTTGGGAGACTCGAACACAACTCGTGTGGAGGTCGGTCAGGCAACATCCGGTTCCCATCTTCGCCTTGTTGAATTTACCACGACACAACGAAATGCGATTGCTTCTCCGCAAGCTGGTTCCATTGTTTACAACACCACAGATGACGAGATCCAGTATTATGATGGTGCGGCATGGAATACAGCGGGTGGTAGTGGTCTTTCGGGTCTTAATACGAATTATCAAGCCGCGAGTGGTCTCCCAGGCACTGAGAACACAATCGTAATCAATGCCACGGATGGACCGATTATTCTGGATAACACAAATCCATCTCTTACAGCGCTTCGTTTTGAAGACGGAATGTATGCCTCGTTTGGTGACAATGACGAAGGTAACATCGTATTTACGGCGGCGAATTTGTTTGATATTGGCACTACTTCAGGTACATCCGCCACACATCCAGTACAATTGATCACAGGCTTTATAACGAGCGGTTCAAATGCTTCTGGTGTGTTGACTCTTTCTTCTGGAGACAATCAGGGAACTGGAAACTCCGGGAATGTGTTCCTGAAATCCGGTAGTGTAACATCTGGAACATCCGGAAATTTGTCTGTTGCGGCGGGTGGTGTCACGACAGGAACCGCCGGTACGACAACGGTCGAAGGTGGACCTGCAACAGGGGCGGCGACCGCTGGAGGAACAACCTATCTTCGTGGTGGTTCGTCAAGTGGTACAGGAAACGGTGGAAACGCCTATGTAGATGGTGGTGCAGGGACTGCAGGCGGCGGAACAGATGGTGTCCTATACCTGGGCAACCAGCACACCAGTTCAATCGTCTATGGCTCTGTGGCGAGCGCTACACATCTCATGTATCTCGATCCAGGGAACGCCAGTGCTTTTATCATCCGGGAAACGGCAACGGATTATCTGACCTTTGATGCTTCGAGCAATTGGGTCTCATTCGGTGTTGACAGTCGCCACGAGGACGGCATAAAGGCTAATTTCGGAACCGGTTTGGATGCTTACTGGTATTGGGATAATGCAGCGCGAGAAATGACACTGGGGTGTGTTGCGCACACTGTGGCGGATGAACTCGGTCATACCATCGCGATAGGTGCAGGAGCCGCCGCAGATGCTTCTGGCTCGACTCCAGCGGGTATTGGTGGAACGGTTGTTCTAGCGGGTGGTACAGGAGGAAACGCATCTACAACTTCAGGTGGTATTGCAGAGCGCGGCGGTGATATTCAGTTAGGTGGTGGTACAGGCGGTATCGGAAACACAAACAACACAACATCTGCTGTCGGAGGTGGTGTTTCCATTTTTGGTGGTCAAGGTGGCGAAGAAACTCTCGGTTCCGGAACTTCTGGTACAGGTGGTCCTGTTTCTATCGTTGGTGGAACGCCTGGTGCTTATGCCGGTGGTGGCTCGCCTGGAGATGGAGGTCCTGTTCTTATTTTAGGTGGATTCGATGAGAATTCAATTGGTGGTGTCCAGTCCGGGGATGCTTCGATGCTTGGCGGACCCGCGCTGAATGTTGCCGGGAATCTTCCTGGTGATGCTCTTGTTGCAGGCGGTCAGAATCGAGTCGTAGATGGAACGGGCGGCGATGCTTATCTTGAAGGTGGTGAGTCTCTTTCTGTGACGGATGGTGCTGGCGGCGATGCTTATGTACGTGGTGGAGCGGGGCTTGTTTCTAGTTCTCCCGGTAATCATGGTATTGTCTACATTGCAGATCAAGAGACGACAAGTGTTATCGTAGGCAACAACTCTGATGAACCCATCTTGTACTCTTATGCTCATTTCCAGTTTGTGGAAACCCATAACGGAACTCGCAATATAGGTTTACAAGTCCCCACTTATGCCGGGGCAAGCATTCCAACAATTCCGACCTATCAGCAAACAGGTGACCTTGTTTACGACGACACCAACGATGACCTCTACGCTTATACGGGTGCAGGCTGGCAAATCATCGGCGGTGCTTCTACGGGTGGCGGCGGAACGCTGGATCAAGCTTATGATTATGGTGGTCCGGGCGTAGGTAAGAAGATCAATGTGGACTCAGGACCCGTCGAGCTTGAGCATACGGCGGCGGCGGACAACACGTTATATCTGCAAGAGCGATACAACTCATCAAATACGGCTCCTGTTCTTTACATTCAGTTCGATGATAGTGAGGGAACGGACACTTACACAGGGTTCCATTATGGAATGATTGTCGATTATTCCACCATGGGTTCCTGGAACCTCAGTACAGGAACAAATTACGGTATTTCAGTCCTTGGAAAATCCGGTGCTACAAATGGAACACAGGTCGGGTCTGCGTATGATCTTAACCTTGACCGGGCGATGGATATCCATTATGACGTGCCGATTCGACTCACGAATGTAGCGACGGGATCAAGCACTGATTACACGCACATTGGAAGCACGCTCACATCTGGTAATCCGGATGCAAAAACGTTCTATATTCAGTCTTCTGTCGCGGCGAATGATACAGCCGGTATGGGTGCTATTATTCAAGGTGGCATTGGCGGGACAGGAACGGTCGGTGCTGGAGGTGTCGGTGGTAATAGCCGTCTCTACGGTGGTGCTGGAGGAGCGACAGCGACGGGTGGTGCTGGAGGCGCTGGAGGTGCTGTTTACCTGTTCGGTGGTATCGGAGGCAATTCAACCGGTGGCGGGAACGGCGGTGCGGGTGGTGGCATCAATATCTCCTCGGGTATCGGCGGAAGTGGTGCCTCTGATGGGGCAAGTGGTTCTGTTTTGATTTATAGCGGTATTATTCCAACTTCCACATCTTCGGGTACAGGGGTTGTAACGTTCTCCTCTGGTGCGATTGTTCCGGCGGGTAACTCTGCAGACACGGGCGCTGTGAATCTTGTGTCTGGTGGTACTCTTGGAACGGGAGACACGGGTGCGGTATCTATTTACTCCGGCACGACAACCACAGGGACCACTGGAAATGTTTCCATGTATGCTGGAATACCCACGGGTGCAGGAACACGCGGGAATGCTGGCGTTGCTGGTAAGGGTCTTGTGCTCGGGGCGGATGATGATGAGGTCACGTTCACAGGCACCACGTCGCCAACGGGCGGTGGAAATCTAAAGTTTGCATGGGGCGGTGTTCCCGCCGCTGTTGGCGGTTATGGAAAAGGAACCCTGTGGATCGATGTGGTCAACGGGAAGCTTTATATCAACACCGGGAATAACACAACCGCTACGTGGACTGTTGTCGGTCGCCAGACTTGATAATTTCAACTCAATAGGGAGTCAGACCTATGCCTGATTTTGTAGGTTTAGGATATCCAGGATCGACATACACGACGGGAGATCCCGCGTCTGGTGAACACGGTCCTGTTCGTACAAATCAATCCCATACGATCCATTATGGACTGAGTGGAATCAAGTCTGCGAGCTTGAGCAAGGATGGCAACGGGGGGCTTGTCATAGGCGAAGCGGGTGCGTCTGGGGGTCTGGGGTCCGCTTTGCAAGTTGCGCCGTTTAACACAACGCAGAGGGGCTACCTTTCGCCTGCAAATGGAATGCTCGTGTGGAATACAACGACCGCACAACTACAGTTGTACAATAGCGGTTGGCAAACAATCAGCACAGGTGCGGCATCTGGTGATGTTGTGGGTCCGGCATCTTCGACTGATCATGCGCTTGCTCGCTTCAATGGGACCGGTGGAAAGACGATCCAGAACTCTGTGGGGGTGTTGACTGACGGCGGTCAGTTGTCTGGTATTGGTCAGTATTACTATAACGGACAACTGGACATTGATTCGTCTGGCATCATGGAGATCACGTCTGGAACAAACGCCGCTTTGCGGTTGTACAGCGGGGGCGCGGCGTCATTACGAAGCGCTAACGGGTATGATGTTGATATTCAATCCGTGGGGAGCGGCGCGGATATTTCCATCAATTCCGACAGAACGCTTGATATGGATGCTGACGAAGGCATTACGCTGGACAACTCGGCATCTGGAAACATTGTCATAACGAATTCGGCAACCGGCGGTGGTTTTTATGTTTATGCTCAAACATCGGGAGGATTGGTTAGCTTAAACGGAGGCACTGGAGGTGCTTCTTTGGGGTCTTCTGGAACAACCAGTGTTTCATCTTCAGGAGCGACCACATCTCTCTTCAATACCAATACATCCGGTACAGTGGGTTTACTCACGACAGGTGCGAGCAGTACTATTTCGATCACATCCGGGGGTGTCTTGGATGTTAACTCGAATGGTGCGATGACCCTTGATACCACCGTGGGCAACATCACGCTGACAGCAATCAATGGTTATGATATTTTTCTCAATGCCACGAGCACCGGTGGTTCCGTTGATATAAATGCAGGTTCCGGTGGTATGTACCTGGACGCAACTTCGGGTGGTGTAATTAGCCTTGATGCTTCCGGTGCGAGTAACTTCACGACTACCTCTGGAAACCTCACCTTGTCGGCATCTGGTACGAATGCAGATCTTTTGTTGAGTGCAACGGGGTCCGGCGGACAAGTGAACATTGACGCCGGTACGGGCGGTGTCACCATTGATTCCCCTAGTGGTTTTATTAGCATTGATGCTTCTGGTGCTAGTAACTTCACAACCACGACAGGTAACCTCACTTTATCAGCAACGGGAACGAATGCGGATCTTGTTTTGAGTGCGACGGGATCTGGTGGACAGGTAGATATTAACGCCGGGACTGGCGGGGTCACCATTGATTCAACGGGGACTGGCGGGTGGTTTAGTATCGATGGTGGAACGGGGACCTGTAATTTAACTTGTGGTAGTCAATTGTACATCCAGTCAACTGGCGGTCGAATCGACATGGATTCTGGCGGAGTCATGGAGTTAACCACAGGAACAAACCAGGGTATGTATTTGAGGTCTGGCGGTTTGCAGTCTGTTCGAAGTGCAAACGGATGGGATCTTGATATTACGACGGTTGGTGCTGGTGCAGACCTGTATATTGATTCTGATGCCACGTTGAGCCTTACTTCTGATGATGGGATGACGTTGACGAACTCATCCTCTGGAAATATCACTCTGAATAGCTCAAGCACGGGCGGACAGATCGTTCTTAATGCCACAACTACCGGTGGTGATATTGATCTGAATGCCGGTGGAACTATTACGCTGGACACATCGGTAGGGAATATCACACTAACGACGATCAATGGTTATGATATTTTCTTGAACGCCACGAGCACTGGCGGTTCGGTTGACATCAACGGGGGGTCTGGCGGTATTCATCTGGATGCAACTTCCGGTGGTGGTATTAGTCTTGATGCGAATGGTTCGAGCAATTTCAGTACTTCGTCTGGTAATTTAGTATTATATCCGTCCGGCACAAGCGCTGTTTGTTATGTGTGGGGAAACAATACAACGGGTAAGGTGGAATTGGAGGCGAGTGAGGTTTATTGTCGTGGCGGTTTTGGTAGGACGAATGTAACCGTGGCTCTGAACTTTGGAAATGCATCTTCTGCTCCTTCTGCGGTGCCCCAACTTATCTTTGGAACCGCCGGAGTTGGTGGTGGTAGTTCTCCTGCAGCGGCGGATGGTTCCTTGTACATGAAAACATCAGCCACACAAGCCATATATCAGATGCGTGGCGGAACTTGGACGTTTATTGCGTAATAAGAGGACAGAAAAGAATGGCAAACGAAGGGTTAAAGGGTCAGCTTGTCGCGGCGGAGAAGAAAAAGGAACACTTGAAGGCAAGGAAGAAGGAGTTGGAAGCGGCGCAAGATGAAAAAACAGCCGAGGAGTTGCAGGCGGAGATTGATGCGGTAGAGGCGGAAAACAGCACGTTGGAGTCTGAAATCGATGCTTTGGAAAATCCTTGATTTCCAAGGGTCTGTTCTTTCGGTTTGATGAAAGGTTTGATTTATCTTTTGTTTTGTGATCTCTTTGATATATTATGTTTTCGATTGAGGTACGGCTGTTTATGAACAGTCGCGAGTTAGTATGGTCGGTTTGACCGGGATTGTTTAATCTGAAGGAGTTGGACTCACATGAGTAACAAGAACAAGAAAAAGAACAAGCAAACTAAAGCACCCACACAGGAACAACAGGCGAAAGCGCAACATGCGAAACAGAAGAAGGAGTTCATCAAAGGCTTGATGAAGGCTGATCGGATGGTGGTCTTCACCGGCGGGATGAACGTCAGCCGCTTCGGTTTTGCCTCCAATGGTGACTTCATCTTGTTCTTGCTGATCGAGGTCTTTGGGTTCGACGGTAAGAACGAGATGTTCCAGCGCATCTACCAGAGCCTTGTGAACCCGCAACCGGCGCAGGAACAAGAGGACGACACGGACGCTCTTCTTGCGGAGATCGAGGCGGAGGACGGTGACGAGACTGGCGACGAAGGTTCTTCTGAAGGGGACGGCACCAAGGACGAAGGAGAGGAAGGGTCTTCGGAAGAGGATGAAGAGGACGAAGCGGACCCGGAAGATAAAATCATCGAGCTTCAGAAACGTCTGGAAGAGGCGAAGAAGGCGGCGAAGAAGAAACCGGCAAAGAAAGAGGAAGATGACGAGGCATCAAAAGACGAATAGGGTTAGGTCCTAACTTTTGGTGTGGCGTCAAACAGTATAATCAGGAGATACCACAATGGCGTTCCGCTGGTATCAGTTTCAAATAGACATACCTGGCGATGATCAGCCGATCATCCCTGATATTTTGGTTTACACACAACCATTGGACCGGTATTCGTCTTTGACTGGTATCAGCGCATCCGCATTGATCCAACTCTCGGCTCCTCAGTTGTCATTATTGCCTTCTGGGTATGACGGATTCGTGGTTGAGCGGTCTGATGATTTGGGTCTCACATGGTCAGATGTGTCCGGTGTGGTCCGGGACTCGTTTTTCTATGTGGACATTCCTCCTACTCCGGGTGTGTATCACTACAGAGCAAAGACAACAACGGTGTTCGGGTCCGAATCAGGGACCGGGAATGAGGTTCCGATCACAGTCGGCTCCTGGAACAACCGGGACCTGTTAGGGGTGAACCAGATCAACAGCCAGGACGGGGTTTTGGTTGACCGCTTGAACAGCAATGATGTTTTTCCCAACGGGCTGGACGAAGAGCCGCACGAAGGGATGAGCATCAGCGAAGGTTCAATGGCGGGTGGTTACGGAAGTGGCTCCTGGTATCTTGAGAGTAAGGAAGAGGAGCCTCCACGGGTGTACAACTACAATCCGGCTTGTACATCTGTGGGGGTTGCTCTCCCGCTCACTAACATCACGTACAGCATACAAGATCTTCCGTACCCAACGGGCGGCTCTGGTATTGATGATGCTTCGATTGTGATTTGGTTGAGTGTTACATCGCAGTACGGCGGTTCTCTTCTCAAGATCCGAGACGGTGCGCTGCAACCACATGCGCCGACCATCACATGTGTGATAACGCCGGGTGTTGACCCTCTTCTTGACCGAGATGTTTCGATCACGGTTCCGGCTGGATACATCCAGAGTGATGATATTGTTTTGATCAAGACGCGGGTCCTGGACCTGGATGGGAACGAGACGATTCATGAGTGCTCCTTTACGATGGAGCACAAGGACAATGACGAGCCGGACATCATCAACGAAGATCCAGAGTGTGGTCTTGGCTTGACAGAAGGTGACGAGCGGCGTGCTCCTCGAAACACGGCGTTCAGTTTCCAGATTGTGGACACAGATAGTGATGTGGACCTTTCGACACTGCAAGTTTATTACGGACCTGATACGATTGGACCTTGGACACAGATTCTCCAGAATGGATCTATCTGGTTGCTGAACTTTTCCGGGTCCATTATCTCGCCAAGTCCAGGTGTTTACACAGTCACGATCAATCGACCGACCACTGACCCGCTATGGGACGCAGACAGCAAGGTTTGTTTCCGGATTATGGTGGACGATATGGAAGGGAACAGCGCGGAAGAGATTTGCTGTTTCTTGACTGCGGATTGTGTCTCTCTCAAGCGGGTTGTTCCGATTGCCGAAGATATTTTGCTGGTGGAGTTCACCGGACCTGTCCGTGATGGAACCCCACTGAGAACACCCTCAAATTACGTCATACAAGCTCAGGGTGACGAAGAACCGGTTGTGGTCAAGCGAGTGCTCCCGCAACAGTTCAAGGCTCCTGTAGACCCTGAACAGCCCGAACAACGCCTTGGCGAAGGTAACCCCCGCTTCGTGTATTTGGATACGGCGATTCATACGCCTTGGGGTCTCTATACATTACTGGTTCAGAACCTTGAGGACGAATATGGGTTGTCCTTCTGTCCGGGTGGTTTGCCGGTAGAGTACCGGGCGCGACGTACAAAGGTAGATGAAGGTCGCGATCTTCAGAAAGATGTGGGCTTGTTGAATCAAGACAGCTTGACAAGGCGCATCTTGATCGGGATTCAGCAAAGTGATGAGATAATCGGCGGAAGGTTTACTGTAGATGATTGGGACGATAAATGAGGTCTCTTCATCCCCTATAAGAAGGTGTAACGATGTTCCAAACACGTATTTCCAAAGCGAGAAAGATTTCTACGAAGTTGCTTGGCTTGTTGAATGATTCTTTGTCGGATCAGGTCACGGCGATTTCGACCTACCTCATTCAATCTGAGCTTTGTGCGGGTTGGGGCTATCTCAAGTTGCACGCTCTTTTGAAGAAGGAAGCAATCGAAGAGATGAACCACGTCCATTTGTTGATGGAGCGTGTTGTGTTCTTTGATGCAGTCCCCAAGTTTAAGCTCAATGATGTTGATCCAGGCGCAAGTGTGGAGGCGATGATTCGCCACAATATCAAGCTTGAAGAGGACGCGATTCGTCATTACAACCTGGTGATCCAGCAAGCACGAGAGGATAAAGACAACGGGACTGTGGTCCTGATTGAACGGTTGCTGGAAGACGAAGAGAAGCACTATGACTGGTTGACGAGTCAACTCACCGTCATCAAGCAGGTTGGTCTTGAGCGGTATCTCAACGGCATGCGAGAAGAGCCGAAAGAAGATGAGGAAGATCACGACGATTGATTGTTAGGACCTAACTTTTTAGGCAAAGGACAACGAGTTCGATGGCTCTTGATTTAACTACTTTGATTCCGGCGGATGTTCCGATTCGGTCTGCGATTCAGATGGTTCGCCGGATGATGTTGCTTCGCTGGTCTGTGGGGAATTATCTCACTGCGATTGCAGGTAATTACGGAGTACATCGACCACCGCTTGGATTCTTTGATGATGACTTCTTCCGGGCTTGTGCTCAGGCGCTGATGGCGGATTACAAGACCATTCCAGCGGCGTTCTGGCAACTTCTTGAAATCACCCTTGGACCCTACAACAACCTTGTCTTTGACCTGGAGATTGACCGAGAAGCGGGTGACGGCTATATCGTTTGTAACCCAAACATCGAGTACTCGGACTATACGACCTGGAATTTAACGAATTTCCAACATGACGAGTTGATCACAAACGGTTCTGGGGTGTCGGCTCGTTTCCGATATCACGACAAGCAAGACGGAAAGATTCACTACAACGTGCGGAGAGGGGGCGAATTTCAAACAGGCGATACCCTCACCGGCGCTGTTTCCGGTGGAACAGTGGTTTTGACCAGCGGAGTCCTTCGACAGGTCTCTGACCTTGACAGACCCGTTTTTGACCGCATGCCTTTGTATGGAACTGGTGTTCTTGATCCGGGTGGACCTAATGAGGAAGATGTGACACTGGTCACGACAGATCACTACCTCAGAAGAGTTCGTTTGTCAGAGCCATTGGCGAATGACCAGACCGCCGACACAGTTTTGTTTATGCAAGGGGGTTGTTGGAAGCTGATAGAGACGCAGGCGCGTCGTGTGTTCATCAAGATCTTGTGTGACCAAATAACACGCTCTGGCTTGCCTGGAAATGCGTATCTGCACATGCTTCCCTGGAAAGAAGCGAGACTTCGTGAAGAAGCGCCGGGTGGTACATCTGATCTCAAGCTTGAAGAGTCTGTCACAATGGCGGTTCCAACAACTCCGCAGATTTTGATAGACCCGGAAGAGCGGGACACAACTGTGTTGCTGACACCGGCGACGGGTTACAATCCGAACACATTGACGTTTACTCTGGGTTCTCCGTTGCCAGCTACGAAGAGACTGAAAAAAGGAGTCACGATCCGCTGGATTCAGCGAGATGAGGTTCCCGGCGGTCTCGGATATGCCTCGATTGTCAACAACACATGGCTTGATTGTCCTTGTCGGCTGGAAGATGTGTATGGCACCTGGATTTTAGACGAAGGTGGTGGAAGCGAAGAGTTGGTGTTTGTTACAGGAACTCCCTGGCAAAGACGGCGCTTAACTTCGGAGATCACAGCGTCCACTTTTTTGTTCTCTATTGATGCTCCTTTGAATGGCATCGCGGAAGGAACACAGTCGCCGAATTTGCACTTCCGTGTGTATGACACAACGGGTTATCTCGGTCGAATTGAGGTCTCAAGTGTTACGTGGTGGGTTCCTACGGGGAACACAGAGTACTTTGTTCCTCAGTTGGGGCTTGCCGTGGCTCCTACGTTTTCCACGGATATAGCGAACAATTTGACGTGGGTTGAGCTTGTTGATGACCCCAATGGAATGGTGCGCTTGCCTTTGGCGAGACCACTAGCGAACACGCACGGCGCAGGAACAACACTGCGCCGTATTTATGGTACAGATCCTGTTGTTCCTACCTACAGTGATCATCTTCCAGAAGCGGGTTATCCTCCGCCAGCCACGCCAGAGGGTAAGTTTCCTGGACCCTACTTGTATGACACATCTTCTCGTGGACCCACGACGGTTCGAAAAGACAGCGTGTCTTCTATTTATGCGCTGGCGTCTGTCAACAGAACAGACCCAAATGATGCGCGTATTTATATGGCGAATCAGCTTCTTGTAGAATCTTTTGATCCCGCAACATCTCCAAAGACTCTGGGGTTGCAGACGGTGACGTTGCCAGGTCCGGTGACGTTGTATTATCAGCCTTTTGATCTTGTTGTGGATGATGCTTCTTATCTCCCAACAACAGCACAAGTGAACGCTTGGCGGACGCATCCGGACAATCCACATCCGGGCTATCCATCTCGTGTTGTGGTTTCCTCTGAAGGTACTTTTGGGAGACCTGAGCTTTACTATTGGGGAAAGGGAACAGGAGGAGACAGCAACGTAATTTATGTGTCTGGTCTTGTCCGGTCACATCTTGCCGGGTCGCGAGTTGCGTCGTATCACGAAGAGTTGCCCCTTACAGCGCTGGCAGGTGTGCTTGCCACACCTCTCGGTTTCCCTGATGAATCTGGGAAGGCGTTGCTTGATTTCTCGTATGGTACGCAAGAAACGATTGATTATGACGGTGTAAAACTTACAACTCCAACCAGCGGTTATTTCGAGTTTGAGCGCGGGTTCATTCCCGATTTTAGCCACGATGCTTTCAAAGTCAGTAACATCGATCCTTCCGTGGTTCTCGGTGTTTCTATTGTAAAGACTTCAACATTGACAGATTCTCAGCCGCGTCGTGATGGTTTTTCCTTCTCCGCGTTGCTGGACGGAAATGCTTTGTTAATGCGGCTCGCGTGGCTGATTGAACAGGTTCGCGCCGCTGGTGTACATGTTACGTTCTACGATGAAAAGGACCGTGTTATCGAGATCCCGGTACTTTTTAAGTGAAGTTTGTCTCACATCTCGCTATCAACTCCCGAAAAGAGGGGGCTGATTTGATTTTGGGAGGTTGAGATTGTGAAGGAAGCGACAGGTTCTCTGTTAGAGAACAAATCATATAAGCTGGTCTGTGACGATTGTTTGACCGCTCTGAAAGAACTTCCAGAAAATTCTGTGGACTCCATTTGTTCAAATGTCGAAGTCCAATCCTTTCCATTCCACAAGCTGATGACAAGGATGACAAAGAGTAATCAGGTTGTCCAAGTAATTTGCGTCATCTGGGTCCTCGAAGGAAGATACGGGCTTAATGTGATGCACGTCGTGGTTTCTGGATTTACTAAGAATACCACAACGTCTGCATGTGTTTTGATCTCGCTTCCTTGTTTCTCTTCGCAAGCGTTTCCACTTTTTTCCATAATAAGCGGGGTGACCGCCGCGCCATGCGGGGTTGTTTTCTCCTGTTCTGAACTCATTACAACAATCCAAAGAACAGAACGTCTGTCCGCTTTTTCGTTTTCTTCCGTAAGAGGGGTCATCGAATCGTTTGCCGCAGTTTGTGCAAATCATCCAGTGGTGTTTTCTTTTCCCCTTTGGTTTTCTGGACGCTTCCAACATAGCTTGTTTGCTTTCGGGGGTGTACGTGTACGGTTTGGTTATGGTTCTTTTGGATATTCCCATCGTTCTTGCTTTGTATTGACAGTCCCTGGAACAGAACGAATGTTTGTTTTTCTTGATATGTCCGGGAGACCTTTCAAAAGTGGAATTGCAAACAGGGCACGTAAGTTTTACTTTTTTGGTTGTTTTTTGCTGTGTTTGTTTTCTTCCGCAAGAGTAACTGCATGTTATATTTCTTCCGTGTTTGAGGCGTGTCTCGTCGGCTGTGTATGTTTTTTTACAAATAGGACAGGTCCGTTCTATTTTCTTTCCCATTTTTTTTCCTTTGTGTTGCGAAAATGGTTTCTTATGTTTTATGAATATGAGATGGGACGAGGAGTGTCAAGGGGAGTAATCCGTGGGTAAACAAATAAAAGGAGAATTGGGTCAGTCAATTCTAGGCGAAGAGTCATATCAGCTTCGTCTGGGAGATTGCCTGGATGTGTTGCGGGAATTGCCGGACAACACATGCGATGCAATCGTGACTGACCCTCCGTAGCCGTCTGGTATCGCATTCATGAACAAAGATTGGGATACGGACAAGGGTGGTCGGGATGCGTGGGTCTCGTGGATGACGGACGTGATGACCGCTTGCTTGCGTGTTCTCAAGCCCGGTGGACACATGTTGTGTTGGGCTATTCCGCGAACAAGCCATTGGACTGCGTGGGCTATCGAGTCTGCTGGTTTTGAGATCAGGGACCGAATTGCGCACGTCGTGGGTTCAGGATTCCCGAAAAACATGGATGTGTCGAAGGCGATAGACAAACACATGTTCCATCTGTGGCTCAAGGAACACGGGGAAGAGAAACAGGCTCTTTATGACGCCAAGCGAGCCGTGCAAGACGCAAAGAAAGAAGGAGACAAAGAAGCGGTCAAGAAACTTCTTTCGGTCCATGATGAGCTTCGTGAACGCCTGGAACGCGAAGCGGGAACATTTCGAGAAGTGGTAGGCTCAAATCCGAATCTTGACGGGCGTCACTTTGATATGAAGGGCGACAACTACGGACGTGCAGAACCACAAGAAGATGAAGTGGAAGCGTTTATAACGAGACCGGCGACACCAGAAGCACAAGCGTATGAAGGATATGGTCTCGCGCTCAAGCCATCAGTAGAAGATTGGTGGTTGGCTCGCAAACCGTTGATCGGGTCGGTTGCTGAAACTGTTCTCCAGTTCGGAACAGGCGCGGTGAATATTGACGCTTGTCGGATCTCTTTTCAGGGAGAACAATCCACAGCGGCGGCGCGGCGCAAATCAAAGACGGTGATCAAGTACGAGGACGAAGGAAGCTGGCAAGTTAGAACCTCTGAGGAAACATATAGACAGACTACAGAGGGAGAATTGAAGGGTCGCTGGCCTAGTCACTTGTTGCTGACGCATCACCCGGACTGCATCTGCAAAGGAACAAAGAGAGTCAAGCCTTCAAACGGGAGTGGTAAGGCGTCAAAGGGAGACGGTGACGCCTCTATGTTCGGGATTGGCTCTGTTCAGTACACGGATGGTCAAGTAAGCAACGACGGCAAAGAGGAAGTGAAGGACTATGTGTGTGTTCCACAGTGTCCTGTTCGTCTTCTCGGGGAACAAAGCGGGAGTAGTAAAGGACACGAAGGCGGTCAAGCTGGCTGGCAAAGCGATGGTTATGTGGGTGGCAAGGTCACAAAACCAGTGGAGAGAACAGGTTATGAGGATGAGGGGACAGCGGCGCGGTTTTTTCTAAACCTGGAAGCGGCTCCTCCGTTCATCTACATTCCGAAAGCGTCCCGATCTGAGAAAGAGGAGGGGCTAGAGGAACGAAATGGCAAAAAGGTCACCAATGGTCGAAGCACACCGATAGACACCCCGTATCAACGCGGAGAGACAAAGAGAACCAATATCCACCCCACAGTCAAACCGATCAAGCTTATGCGCTATCTGGTTCGTTTGGTGACGCCGCCGGAGGGGGTTGTATTAGACCCATTTACAGGAAGTGGAACCACAGGTGTTGCTGCGTTGATGGAAGGATTCAGATTCCTCGGTGTGGAGTGTAACGCTGATTATATTGAGATTGCGACAGAGCGAGTCGAGGCGGCGAAACAACAAATTGAGTTTGATCAGCTTGGATCGCTGGATAAAGCTCGAAAAATGATCGAGACTAAGATCAAGAAAGAGGGAAAGGGTCAAACCTCTATTTTCGATTTCATGAACAGCGATGGCGAGAAAGGTTAGGTCCTAACCGACAACAAAAGGAATGAAGATGAGCAATATATCAGAGTTGCGAGAGAAGATAGAGGAGTACGCGAGTTTTCGTGGGGTTCACGTCAAGGTGAAGGAAGAGTCTCTTTTGATGAAAATCATCAACAAGATTCTCTTTTTCAACCCGGAGTTCATGACCGGATACATCACAACAATCGGGTCCACCGTCTATTTTCCGAAGTCGATGATCGAAGAAGATGACACGGTTGTGGAGGTGTTACCCCATGAGATGATTCATGCGGACGATTCGCGCCGGTTGGGTCCTCTCTTTGCAATTCTGTATCTCTTTCCACAGATCCTTGCTGTGTTGAGTCTGTTGGCGCTAGGAGCCATCTGGGGAAGTGCAGGCTGGTTGTTCTCCCTTCTGTTTTTGTTGTGTGCGTTGCCTCTCCCGGCGTACTGGCGAAAGAAGTACGAGATGCGAGCTTTCGGGATGACAATGGCGATCAGCCATTGGCGCTACAACGAAGGAACAGAAAAGAAGATGAAACCGCCAGTGTGGATCACAAAGCAATTTGTGGGTCGCTGGTATTATTGGATGTTCCCTTTCAAGGATGTTGTGGAAAAAGAACTCCAGTGGTGGATCGACCAGATAGAAGGTGGTACATTGGAGAATCACTTGCCCTTTGTTGAAGACCTTCATCGAATGGTAACGAACTCGAAAGATCAGTGAGATCTTTTAAATATTTTTGACGGTTGGAGAATCAGTTATGACAGCAAAAAGACCAGTTTGGCATAATGCCGAACGCATGGATAAGCCGGATGTTGATTATGCAACTCGTGAGTATCCATCGAATCTCCAAAAGGATCTCGCTCGTTTGGTGACAGGTGTCGGTGTGCTGGACGGGTTCGACGTGCGCATTTTGCCGCAAGTGGGATCTCAGGTCGGTCAGATCGATATCTTCAATGGTCGCGGTTATGACTGGAATGGTCAATTCATCAATGGTCAAACTGGAACAAGCGCTCAGCGGGTCAAGCTAGGAGCCAATCAAACAGAGTACTGGCTTGAGGTTGAATTCTATGCATTGAACAGTGATGCGGACCAGCGTGCTTTTTGGGACTCAACTGTTGACAATCCAGACCCGTTGCCGGATGGACAAGAGATTCCTATTCCGCAAGTTTACACGCGCCAGACAGTGTACTGGAGAATTGTGCAACCTATGCGGAGCAATCCGGTAGGACTCCGGTCCAGTTCTGGGTATGCCCCCGCTCGTTTCAGTGACAACGACACATACATCCTTCCCTTGCACTGCATCCGAACGAACACATCTGGTCAGATTGTTTCTGGAAATCCTGATGTGGATCTCTATGGAAATGACCTGGTGTCTGTTGTGACGGCGGCGGGAACAGAACAGTATGTGAACAAGGTCGGTTATGGCGAGGCTCGTCACTATGACAGTGGAAACGTCAAGGTGATTGGTCGTAAGACCACAGACCAGCGACCTCGTATGTTTGAACCTCTCTTGCCCTTGTTTGAGTATGGCGCGACCAATGAGGTCCTGGGAGACGCCTCTTCAGACCTGTGGGTTCGTGACTGGAAGTCAGCGTATGACCATTTGGCGCATGCCATTGGTCAGATTAAACACGGCGCAAACGAAAACAATACAACCGGCGATGGTGATTTTGGTCAGTGGCATTTTGGGGAGATTACAGCGGTTGATCCTGACTGGCGATGGGTGGATATCAAGTTGCTCGCTTGGCCTTGGACGGGTGCTTATCTCAACACAGAAGCGGACCAGCTTATCAACACTACTTTCCAGGTGTACAACAACAATTGGCGTGGGTTCTATGCACAGGTGAAGGGGAATGACGCCGAAGATGTTTCTGGCGTCACGCGGCTGTATCTCAACAAACAGTCCAATTATCCGGAGTGGAAGGAAGGTCTTGCGCCGAACACTCAAGGTCGTGTTGTCCAGCACAGACAAGCGAATTGGGTAGGAAAACCGACACCGAACTCTGATTATCGTGGGTTGAACGCTCTGGATGATGAGGTGTTGGCGGGTCGTATTGATGTTCACAGCGGCGTGACTTTCACAAACATCACCAATCGAATTTCTGGCGGGAAAGGACCGGCTCTGACGGTGCGACCGATTGCGGCGTCACACGCTGTCAGCGCAGATGTTCCACAGAGTGACGGACCCACAACATATACAACGCAATTCGGAGAGATCAGCACGGCGATCCAGCGTGTTGTTTCTGTGCGGGGTGGTGGCATCATTCTGTTCCGTACAGGTGTGCATTCCTTTGATGCGATGCTTCCGCTTCTGACGTTGTTCTCCATCTCTGGCGCGAATGGTCTCACTTTCCAGGGCGAAGGTCTGGACAATACGATCCTTGATTACGGCTTGTCAGATACTACAATTGATGAGCACAAGATCTTCAGCTTGTCTAGTTGTTCGAGCATCACTTTCCGTGATATGACGATTCGTGGTGTTGGTAAGTTGTTGAACTTTTCCAGTTGTACCACGGTGCAATTCATCAACTGCAAAGTGGACGGTCGTTACGTTGCTTCTGATATTCTGACTGCAAATTTCGGGTCCGCAGTGGGCTGGACAATTGAAAATTGTCAGTTCATCACAGCCGGTCGTGGTCTCTCTTTTGATTCTTTTGAGAACTCTGTTTTTCAGTCGTCTCGAATCAATTGTATTGATGACACGATGTCACATCACGAGCGCATACTTGCGTTCGAGTCCTTAAACAATTCCTTTATCGTGGATAATCGGATTGTGGGGGTTGCATCTGAATACGGCGTCAAGATCAATAATCCCTTTGTGGGGGCTTACTTTGCGAATCGACACGAGATCAGCATCGGGATCACGGCGGAAGCTCGCATGTGGGTTCCAGGTTCGGCGACACAACTCAACTTCCTTTATAATCGTTTTCTGAAAAACAACAGCGCTGGTGTTCCTTCTTCTGATCAGTCTATTGGGGTCCGGTTCCGTGACCTTGCGGCTTGTAACATCGTTGGAAATTATGTTGAAGATGTGATCCAGTCCTATCTTTTGGGGTCGCTTGCGGGAGGTGGTTATTGTCGTTCTGGGGTAATTGAGAACAATAAAGCGATAGGGGTCTCTTCTTCAATTGCAACGTCATTCGGGATGAGTATCCGGGGTGCGTGGGGAACAAAGGTCAGCGGGAACTACACTACAAACACAGAGACCGGTCTTCAATTGGTCAATGGCGAGGATGCGACGATTGTCAATAACATCTGTCGCAACAACAAGACGGGCTATGACCTCCAGAGCATGACGGGGAGTTCGCTTCTCGGAAATCGGTCTTCAGCATCGGAAGAGCGCCACTATGATATGAGAAACGCAACAGAGAACATGGTATCAGGGAACAAGTTCAGTCCAACTTCACCGATAGGATTCCCGTCAATTGCGATCTTCGACCTCACTGGCGGCTCCTGGAACGCTGGTGGACGTATGCGAGAGATGTTAGCTGGCGCGACTCCGGCGGTTACGTTACCCGCGCCGTCTGGCTCTGTCGGCGGTTTGTACTTGAATGATGGTCTGAGTGACAATGACGTGTATCTCTACAACCGGTAATCTTTTCGGTTGATTGTTAGGACCTAACCTTTCTTTTTGGTAGGTCTGCAAGGAGGAAATCATGCCTCGAATTGAGGTCGCCCAATTGGGTCAAATCCCCTGTCACATCATAAAGAATCATACGTTACTTGTGGGTCTCAAAGATATTTTGCCAGAAGATCTCCTCTGGCGAAAAGACCACCCCCAGACTCCCGCGATGATTTGTTTGGAGGAAGAGCGAACTTGTACATGCAACTATGGTTGTATGATTAAGCTGGCTCAGCGGTGTCATGCACTCTTTTCGCAACGAAAGCTGACGCAGATATTTATCCTGTTTCGGCGGGAAGAGAAGGACCTTGTTCGGCGTATGCCGAAGAAAGAGATCCTTCAGAGCGCCGGTGTGAAAGAGGTGAAGACTACCGTCCCTCGAATTATGGCGATTCATGTTCCGGATGATTATCGGTTGCGACTTTTGCGGGTCAATTATGATGGTCTGAATTTGGTGATGCAAGGCGCAGAACCGATCCGGTGTGACCTTTCGTCTATCCTCTGATTCATGTTTGATTTTCCTCATTTCTGAAAACGCAACAGTCAGAAAAAAGTCTTGCCCTCATTTTTTTGTGGTTCCTTCGTAATGTCTGGAATCACCCACGGGGCAACGACATTAAAACTTTTTTGTTGTTTAGTGGTGTGTTTTTGGAAAAAAGTGTGTCTCTAACACTGTGAGGTAAGAATCATGGGAGCAGGAGAAAACGGAATGATCAGGACACAGTTAAAATATGAGGAAGAAGCAATCAAGAACCTAATGTCGCAAGCTCACTTTATTTTGGAGGCTTGCGTTGAGAATGAATTGCCGGAGATGGATCTGGCGTTCACTATCAATTCTATTAAGGGGCACGAACGAAGCGAACAAGCTCGAATGGTAATAGAAGCACTAAAGACACACAAGCCGGTGGAGATAGTTGCTTTCAAGGGGATGAAAAAGTGGTCTGCAGAGTGGTGGGTTGCCGTTGTAAAGCTGGCGTCACATATCAAGAAAGACCTGTTTGCGTTGCTGACTGGTTGGACTAACGTTCACGGTACATCTGCGATTGTGTCTTCCTATTCGGATAAAGAGGAAGATATCACAGAGATTTTTGACTTGCGGACGCAGAGCAAGGTGCGCCAGAAGTACACAGAAGAGTGTGTTCTTGCCAATGTGATGTTAGATGTGGCGGAGACGCTTCCGGAGTTACCTGGTTCGCTTCCGTTGCCGGAAGATCTTCACATGCCGAAGATCAGTAGTGTGGCGGGTCTTGAAGAGATCTTGACGGGATTGGGACACACCGTGTCACCGCCGTCTGCACCAAAGGCGGGTAAGCCGAAACCAAAGACCGTGGGTAAGCCAAGGAAGCACACAACCAGTCTGGCGTCAGAGCCAGAACCAGAACCGACACCAGAGCCTACACCGAAACCGGCGGCTCAGCCCAAACCGGAACTCACACCAGCACAGGAAGAGGTCAAGGCGAAGTCGAAAGCTTCAATGAAAAAGGCGCGTAAAGGTCGCTTGACGAAAGAGGAAAAGAAGCAAAAGTTGAAGGAGTCCATGCGGCGGCGAGAAGAGGAATCTGACTGGTAATGTTCACGAAAATTCAGGAGTCGGTGCGCTGCTCCCCACTAATAAGTTATCTTCGCACCGGCTCTTGAATTTTCCTTTATTCGAGGAGATACATGTTTATTATAGACATCTTGAATCACTATAGTCGAATCTATCACTCCCCTCGCCAACAATTCCCACCACACGTTTATGAAGCGCTGAAGATGGCGACCTCTTTCCGTAAGGATGGTTATGCTTTTACAGACGCCTATATCAGAGGAAAATGGGATGGTTACGAGCGGTTGGGTCAGAGTCAAGATTACAACAAAGAGTTCATCTTCCCCACGGGTCTGGTTCCCCATGTTGTGTCAACGCTGAATGTGATCAAGGCGCTGTATGTGGTGATTGATCTCCGGGACAAGCCAGAGTCACGATATCCCCCCACAGAGACTCTTTCAGGTATTGAAGCGTTGCGTGATTATCAGGAGGACATGGTTGCTTCCATTCGGCGATCTGTAGAGGATACGGTTGATTTCCCTTTGCTGACTCTTTCTGAGGAAGACCGGGAGCATCTAACGGCGCGTGTTGGTCGTGTTTCCTCCTATCGTGTTCCTGGTACAGGTATTTGGTGGGCGGCGACAGGAAGCGGTAAGACAGAGGCGGCGGCTGGTCTGATTGGTCGGATGGGGATGCGGACTCTCTTTGTGGTGTACGGAAATTCGCTCGTTAAACAGACAAAGAAGCGTTTTGAGACCCGTTTGGGTCCTTGGCTAGACGAGCACTCATTGACAGTTCAAGATTGCGTTGAGGGGGATTTCCGGACGGGTTTCATCACGGTGGCTGGTCTTACCACAATGACCAATATTCTCAAGAAAAAAGCTCACCAGAACCACAAAGATTTGCTCGCTTTTCTGGACAAGGTTGAACTGTTCATTTTCGATGAAGGTCACGGGTCCGCCGCAAAAGGAGCGTACAATCTCATCATGTCTTGTCCGTCGTATTATCGGGTCTGTATGAGTGGTACACCCTTGGACCGACCGGACGCTTCTAATCTCAAGGTTATAGCTGGATTCGGTGACATTGTTCACCGGTCTACAAACAAAGAGATGGTGGAGGCGGGTGTTATTCCAGAAGCAACTATCATGCTCATTCAAATCGGCGGATCATCTGGCGGTGACCCCCGCAATTGGAATGATGTGTATGATCGCGGGATTGTTTGGTATGAGCCACGAAACCGCCGTATTACTCGCCTTGTTCAGGACTATTATGAGCAAGGGAAAAAGATCCTTGTGTTGTTTAAGAGTATTCCCCACGGGGATCGTCTCTCCACTATGTTGTGGACCGAGAAAGACAAGGATGAAGAAGAGACCTTCATAGCTCATACAAAGTTGGATGGTGAGTCGAGCTTGGAGGAACGAGAGGAAGCGTTATCTTCTTTTAGAGAAGGAAAGTTGCGTGTTTTGTTGGCAAGTGATATCTTCCAGCAAGGTGTTGATTTGCCGGATATTGACGTGGTGATCAATGCAGCGGCTGGTAAATCCGTGATCGGAGTCTTGCAGCGGTTTGGGCGTGGTCTCCGTGGTGATGACCTTGTCCTTGTGGATTTTGCAGATGGTCAACACAGAACGCTGGCGAAACATTCCTTGATTCGGTTGAAGATCTATAAGGAACAGAACTGTTTTAACATCATTCCAGGATAGGGAGTTCAGAGGATGACCAAGGGTAGTGACAACAATCATAGAACGGCGAACGAAAAACAGACCCAAATGTTTGATGAGGAAAATGCGGAAGCTTTGGAAGAGGTCTCAGCGGATCTTTCTTCTATGCTCAGAGCGTCCACGGAGGCGATAGACGACCAAGTCAGGACAGGCATAGGCAACGAGTTGACCAACTTGTTTGCGGCTGTTGATCGCGCTGTGTTGAACCCCGGATTTGGTGGTTTGATCGAGATCCCACAAGCCGAAGCACAACGGATGGTTGATGGATGGGTTGACACGTTACACTTTCTGAAAGAGACCGGTGATATCTCTTTTGAAGTACCTGAGACCTTCATTTGTCGCATGCTGGAGGATGGAAGCTTGTTCTTGAAGCGGATTAATCTTCCGGCGGGTGTGGTGTTGCGTCAAGAACCACCACCGGAACCAGTGAAGGCACCCGCAAAGAAACGAAAGTCTCCAAAGAAGTCCACGAAGAAGGCGGCTACACCGAAGATTGCAGACCGCACACCAGCAAGAGCGCCCGTGGCGACCACAGAACAAGAGAGTCAAACTCCGGAGAATCAGATGTCCTTGATCGAATCGCCGCAAGGGGCACCCCCACAAGAGGGACCACCACAACAGAACGCAGACGCTGGTGTTCGCCGGACTCTGACGGTTGGTCACGGCGGTACAATTCAGGTGCATGACAAAGAAGGAGAGTAAGCGGTGAGCTTGATCGGTTACATCTGGGATGCTCCTGGTAAAGCGGGGTGGTTGGCTGTGTCAGTCCCGATACCAGGCGCACCGATTTGGTCCTCGTGGGCGCTCCGACAAGAACCGAAAAAGAGACGGTATGACTCGGAGTTGAAGCTGTGGTATTTTCACCGGTCGTTGAAAAGGGAAATTGAGTCTCGATTCATTTATGCTTCGTGGGCTGTTCGATATGAGTCTCCTTTTGACCGTGCGCAAGGGAAACCACACCAGCAAGACCCGAGTTTTCGTTCTCCCGGTGTGTCAATTCCATCTGTCTCTGATGACTTTTATTCTGTTTTGTATGTGAACCAGGACGCGCCAAAAGAGGTGATTAAGGCGGCGTACACCGCGCTGATGCGCAAACATCACCCGGACCACGGTGGTGATGAAGAAACGGCGAAAAAGCTGACAGAAGCAAGGGATGCAATATTTCAGGAAAGGGGATGGTGATGGCTGAAAAAGAAGGGTTAGGTCCTAACATCGAGTTGAAGGATTCGACCATGACAGAGGAAGAGCTAAAACGGAAGCTGGAGACAGAAGAAGGCGTCAAAGAGATTATGAGGTCCGGCGCAGACGCTCTTGGGGAGTTCGGAATGGCGGCGTTTGTGGCGAAGATGATGGTCTCGCAGTCTGGTCTTCTTCGCGGTATGAAGCGCTTGAAAGAGGACCCGTACTGGTATGAGACCGCCGGTGTCGAACAGTTTCGTTGTTCCATGTACGGGTTCTTTATCCAGATTGATGATGTGGAGTTCTTTTTGCTGGCGATGCCTCACTTTATGGTTCCGCTACAAGAGGAACTGTATGACCGAGAGGCGCTGTCTACTGACAAAGAGAAAGAGGCGGCGGCGAATGATGAGTAATGTCGGCAAACCACCGCGACAGGCTCCTGAACCAATGGTGGTTGTCAAGCGAGACCAGGAGAAGCATTATCGGCGCAGTAAGAAGGCGCGGCGCGGTCGTTCTCAGGACAGAGAGGAAATGGTTCGCCAGGTCTGTGGCAAGCGTCTTTTGCCCCTTGATGATGCCAGCCGGGTGAAGTACCAGAAGGCTGATCAGATGGGTTCGATTTATGCGAAGTTGTACGCTCGCTATTATCGCAGACCCTACGAGATGAATATGCGCCGAAAGATGGAAACAAACAAATCGATCATGGGTTGTCTTTGTCGTGCTGTGGCGCAAGCTGAGATGGTTGACGCGACCTTTCAAGACTATCTGGAGGCACAGTTCTACTGGATCAATGACCATAAACAAGAGGCTCCTACCTTCAGCCAGCTTGCAAGCATGTGGGCGGTGCGTCGTTATACGTGGTGGAAGAAGATGAAGGAGGAAGGGGATGAACCTGCGTTTTCTGTTCATCCTGGTGCTTGTGACAAGCGCATCGATCCCACGGAGAGTGACCGAGAGTTTTTGCTGGAGTATGACGGGAAGCTACTCAAGCAAATGATTAAGAATCTGGGAAGCGAAGAAGAGGTGTGGTCTCTTTGTGGTGACCCGGATGATAGTGAAGCGTTCTCATTGGAGTTCAAGAAAACAAGGGAAGTCTGGCGCAATATGTACCAGACATGAAACACTTTCACATTCGTTTGTGGCGCACTGTGCCACTGAAAGAAGGAGACACAAAAATGTCAGATATGGCAACGGACGCGAAAAGAGAAATGGAATCACAGGATGAGCCTCAAACACAAGCTGGAGATCTGTCCAATGAATTGCTCAGCCCGGATAGTGCTGTCGCTTTTTTGAAGGCTTGTGAGTACGAAGCGCAAGATATTGTCTCGAAGCTACCAACCACGTGTTCGAACTCCCCTGCAGCGGCGGAGTTTATCAAGACCGCTGTGCGGTGGATGAAGACACTCAAGTGGGCGTTGGTCAACTTTGCTTCTGAGGTTGCAGCGGACCACGAGTCTGCGGAGTACTGGATTCATGAATTTCTCTCCTTTGCGGCTCCTAACGAGGCGGACGTGGATTACACACTGCAACAAGCCTTGAAGATGGTCCGGGAGGGGGCGGAACAGGAAGAGGTCGCGGATGTTTTGGGTCAAGCCGTTGATATGTTCGGTGATCTCATGCTTCAAGTGAAGTCCGCTCCTGTATCACAACCTGTGGAAAACACGGGGTTATCAGATGCGTGTGTGGACCTTCATCAGTACATCGAAACAGAAAAGGGATGGTCCCCTGGTTCTTTCACGGTCGGTGTTGCGGACAAGCCCAATGAACCGGGTGCGCTGTACGTGTATGTTCAGGATGACAAGGCAGCGGCGGAGATGCGTCGTACAATGTTTCCCCACGGGACCGTGCGTTGGTGGGGCTACGAACTCACAGTGAAGGTGATCGGAGAGCAACAACCTGGCAACATGGCGATCAAAGCGGATCTTCGAAGCTTATAGGAGCCGAAATGTCTCCTCCAAAGTGGACCCGAGAGCTTATGCGTCAAACTCTCTTTGTCTTTACAGAGGGAGAGAAGTACGAAGTGGATGATCTTACAAAGCACGAGAGAATTACGATAGAGTTGTTGTATCGGAGCATGGTCGGATATAAACACATCGCAGTGGTTGAGCCGGATATTGTATCTCTTTCGTCTACGAGTTCCGCAAAGAGGTTGGCGACACTCCAAGGGTGGTCTCATGACGCGCTTCATTATCCTGGAAATACGGTACGGTCGCATGGTTGTGACCGTTGTGATATGGAGATGATTCTGGGCACTTCTTACCGTATCTGCGCCGGTCGATAATCCCTCCTTTTCCTTACTCATTTCTTTTAATTGTTTGATTGTTTATCTTCTACTGGTGTATTTTTGGAGAAATGTGTGTCTCTATAGATAGTAGTTTTGAGTAATAGAAGGACAGTAAACAAATGGTTTTTTATGAGTTGCAAACAAAACGGTTCGCGAATGATCTTGAGTTCGATGAAGACAAGATTCTGGAGTTGAAGCGTTTGGGTGTGTTGGATAGAGACACCGCGTGTCAGCTTTTGGGAATTCCACCGAATCAGATTCGAGGAAACAGCAAACGGAAGCGCTTGCATTCTTCGATCAAGAAGCGAGAAGAGAATTCCGACTGGTGAAGTACAGGTCAGGGGAGTGACGAATGTACTCTTTTTATTCGCAGAGAAACACCGCCAAGGAACGACCGCTGTCGCGGCAAGTTGTTCGGTGCGGAAAACTATTTTGGTCAACCCTTTTTGATATGACAAAGAAAACAGCGGCGATGAGCTTGTTTTCTATCGGCGTGTTGACCTTTCCTGTTTGGTGGTTTTTTGTGTGCTGGTACAACAAGAGACAATCAGACAAACTTTCAACTTGTTCAGGGGAGAACAAAGATGACGGGCAAACCGAAGGAAGAGAAACCAGAACCTAAGTACACATTTGATAATGAGACGCAAGAGGATATTTTGCGCCTGATGGTGCAAGATCATGATTTTGCAGATGCGGCTGTTCGTTGGGTCAAGCCGGGGTATTTTGCGACCCCAGAGAAACGAGCGCTTTCCAGTATCGTCCTCCGCTTTTTTTCGACCTACAAGCTTCTACCACGCAAAGCACAAGTACTTAACGAAGTAGAGAAGGTGTGGAGTGGAAGCGGTATCGAAACCTCGCTGGCTGAGCTTGTAAATAGCTCTTTCGATGAGATTCCATACAGCAAAGAATACACAACCGATGTGGTGGCTGGTTTCGCGCAAGCTCAAGGGTGGCGCGAGGCGGTCACAGAGATCCTTCCCCGGATTCAACAAGGGAAGTTTCTGGAGATCTCAAAGATCGTCAAGAAGGCGGATTCTGTCATCACCACGACAGAAGCGGGTGGTCTTTGGTACTTTGAGACGGTTGACGAGAGGATACGCCGTAGAGCGGATGATGATGATGATTTGACGGGTGTTCTCCCTACTGGCATTCCTGAGCTTGATCGGCTCTTACGATACGGCGGTGTGTGTCCGGGTGAGATTGGTCTGTTCATCGCTCCGACAAACGGCGGGAAATCTGTGGCGCTAGGTCAGATTGCAAGGCGCGGGATCTGGTCTGGTGCAAACACAGCCCTTTTTTCGTTTGAGATGAGTGCGGAGAAGAATGCGGATCGGATGGATGCTGGTTTCACTGGAACTGATATGAGCCATCTGAGACCGAAAACAGATCTTGTTTTGGGTGAGATGCAGAAGATGGCGCGGCGATTTGGTCGCCGGTTATGGATCAAGCGCTATCCAACAAAAGGAGCCACAATTGATGATATGCGAGCGTCTCTTGACCTGTTAGAGCGAAAGGAGCGCTGGCGACCGAACCTGATTGTCCTGGACTATGCGGCGATTGTTAAACCGACCACACCACGAGAACAACGACACATTGAACTTCAAGAGATCCTGGAAGAGTTTCGTGGGTTGTGTGTGGACAAGAACGCAGTTGGATGGACGGCGTCACAGACGAATAAGAAGGGCGCGACTGCAAAGGTGGTGACTGGAACCCATGTAGCGGGTTCTTGGGATTCTCTGGGGATTTGTGACTACATCATCACGATTACGATGAATGATGAGTTACGAGAGAAGCACGAGGTCATTTTGCGGGTGGACAAGAACAGGGATGGTATTGCGAAGGTGACGATTGGACCGTTGAAGACGGACATGGCGAAGATGTGTCTTGTTCGCCATCCGCTCGCGGGATAGGGGATCAGCATGATGGGAATAAAAGGATTGATTCGAGCTTGTGAGCGTATGTTGTCAGACAAGCGCTTTGAGGAGGTCTCCACAGAACCGGTGCGCAAGAGTTGGCGAACGCTGGTTCGTAACGCAGCATCTGAATTGGCGGCTCTTCAGTTGGAGATCAAGTTGTTGAAGGAGAGAAAGTCAGCGCAGTTGTCTTTCAAGGGGGAGATTATTGATCCCAAGCTGGCGGAGAAGGTTCGGGACCTGGAACATGAAGTGACAACTGTTCCGGAAGGTACAAAAGTGATCGCGATTAATGTTCTGGACACGAATATGGACCCTGTAGAACGGGAAGGGTTTCGAGATTTCATCAAAGCGGTTTGTGACCGCCACAAGATGGATGTGGGGATTCTGGTTATTTCAGGGCGCACGCCGCTTCGAGCTTTTTCGGAGGAAGATTTGAACAAGGTCGGTTTGGAACGAACAGCGGATAGCTGGTGAGGGGGACCTATGTTTGACATGTTGCGGTTCCTCCATGAAAGAAAGATCGGTTACAAGGCGGTTACGGTCGATGATAAGCAAATCAAGATTGATTGTCCGTACTGTGGCGGATATGAAAAGTTGTGGATTACCGTAACGGACGATCTGTACTACTGTCATCGTTGTCAGTGGTCACCCGACAGAGAGGAGTTGTTGCAATATCTGACGGGTGTTCGGGGAATGAAGTTGTTCAAGGTGATGGGGGAATACAACGCGATACCAGGGGATGATTCCTTTGAGGATTACGTTAAGAAACAGCTTGCGCTGATGGACGGTACTCAAACCTTTGTACGCACGAGTCACGGTCGAATTCAGGTGAGCAAGAAAGCGTTGGAATTACCAGAAAACTTCATCCCACTAGGAGACCCCCGGATACCCACGGTGAACCGATATGCTCTTAATCGCGGTATAAACTGGAATACCATGCTGGAGATGAAATTTGGTGGTTGTGTATTCGGAAAGTACTCCGGTCGCCTTATTCTCCCTGTTTGGCAACGTAACAAGCTGGTATTCTGGCAAGCAAGAGACACAAGTGGAACACACCAACTCCGCTACTTGACCCCGGCTGGCTATTCAGGAGCCAATTGTTTGTTCAACATTGACAAGGCGTCTTCTTTCGATGAGGTTATCATCTGCGAAGGTGTCTTTTCTGCGCTGAAAACGGGTGAAGATGCCGTGGCTACATTCGGAAACAAGATCAGCCAAGCTCAGATTAATTTGTTGAAAGAGTACGGTGTTCGCAAGGTGGTCTTGTGTTATGACCCGGATAGCTGGAAGGTCCCCAACCCTGTAAAGAAGCGGTTGGAGGCGAAAGGTCGGTTCGGGGGCAAGAAGACGGGTGGTTATGGGAGACCTCCCCTTTTGACCGCCGCAAGTTATTTGCTAGGACGTTTCGACTCTGTGAAGATTGCTTGTCTCTCTGGTGGAGACCCGGATGAGATTGGAACAGAGAAGACTCGTAACTACATCGATGAATCGGTGTATGTAGAGAGTAAAGAGGAAGTTGCTCTCTTGATCAACGTTCGGATTTCGGGATACAGTACGGTTAGGACCTAACCTTTTGGAGAAGTTCAATGAGAATTATTAGCGCCGCCGCACATGGGGATCTATCGTCGTTTTTGCATGCCGGTTATTGTTCCGCTTCCCCTGGTTACAAGGGGATGGATAGGAAGGAAATTCTGGATGATACGGCGCTCTGGGAAGAGATTCGGTCAATCAGTTTCGAGCTTAGTGAAGCGGTAGCACAAAGAAACCGCGAGCACACTGCAAAGCTTCGAGAGAAACACAACAAGAAAAAAGATGCGGTGGAGTCAACACCATGAGTATGACCGTCACAGATGACGAAATTGACGAAGTGTTTGACGCCGTAGATGAGCTACTCTTGGCTGGCTCCTTCTCTGTGGTGGATGATATCTTGAAGAGCCACAAACCAGAAGACCACCCCACGGTGATGAACATCCTTCTTTTGACCATTACAGTAACAGCTTCGCTCGACCTTCCTTCCTGGTTTGATTTGCTGCAGCGGATAAGGGACCACTTGTTGACAATCGAGACAAAGGAGGAAGTGAACCTTCTTTTGTTGGGGTTTCCTAAGACACCACAGGAGGCGGAAAAGTTCAGGGGAACGGAGAAGTAAGATGGTTACAATATGTCCGATATGCGGTGCGGCTTACATGCAACAAGCGGCGTTTCGTTTGCGTTCTGTGGATATGTGCAATCTGCATTCTGACCAGATTAATCGGTGTTTCTGTGGTATGAGCAAGGCGGATCTGGAGACGCTTGCGATTCGAATGGATGAAAAGTTGCACCAGTTGATTGATGATCACTGGAGCGGAATTACCATGGATGAGCTACGACAGAACATCCGGGAGATGAGAAAGGGCGACCCGCTCCGTGTGGAGTTGATTCATCGCATGGATTATCTGGACCGGCTCAAAAAGCGCTTGCAGGATATACAGAAGATGCAAGAGGCTATGGAAGAGTATCAGGAACAGAAAGAGAAAGAAGCGGCGGAGTCAGACACGATAGGATTCAGTGATGTTCTTGGCTTGTTTTCTCGCAGTGGGCGCAAGTAATGTGTTCTTTTTTTCAACAAGCGAAAGAAAAAATGGTGTCACTTTGGTCTAATGTGTGTCCCTAAAAGAAGTGAGTCAGAAAAAAGTCTAGCCCTCACTTTTTTCGAGAGATTTTATTTGTGCGCTGAGAGAGTTCTCGGTTGCATGTTAAACGAAAGCAAGGAGTTTTTGCCATGTCCACAAAAGAAGAACCTACCACCGAAACCACCACCGAACCTGTTCTGGAGTTGACGGCGGAAGAATCAACCGAACCAACAGGCAGCGTTGACGAACTACAGATCAAGGGTCTCAAAATCTCCGGGCTGGAAGCAAAGTATAACAGCGCGGGTCAAGCCATCTGTCGGCTCTGTGGTCAAGCTTTTCGTGATCTCACAGATCATCTAAAGAAGGAGCACAAGACCACTGCGGAGGATTACGAGACCCGTTTTCCCGGTTTCCCGGTCAAGGGTGTCAACTCTGGTTCGGTCGGCTCTCTTGTCTATGAGGAGCGCGAGAAAAAGCTGTTCTCCGTCAAGAAAACCTTCGATTTCTTGTGGAACCCCAAGGCGAAAAAGGCGGAGAAGCGAGACAAGATGGTCACCGGCTACAAGACACCGGGTCCTCTGACTCCTCCCATTGATCCTGATTACGTGTTCGACCCGGAAGCGACACAGGTCGTGCTTCTCGGTCTGCATCTGAAGGACAAGGTCTTGGTCTACGGTCCAACAGGGAGCGGAAAGACCAGCATCATCGAACAAATCTGTGCTCGTCTCAACCTTAACTTTGTCCGTATCAACTTCGATTCAGCTATCACACGGGCTGATTTGATCGGTCACTATGTGGTCAAGGGTGAAGGCGAGAAGCGTGAAATGGAGTTCTGTTATGGTATCTTGCCGAGAGCGATGGCTCTCCCTGGCACGGTGGTTCTCCTGGATGAGTGGGACACGATTGGCGAAGAGGTGAGCTTTGTTCTACAGCGACCGCTGGAGAAGAACAGCCAACTCCTTATCATGGAAGAAGGCGAAAAGCTGATCTCTTTACATCCTGAGAACACCATCATCGCTACGGCGAACACCGCCGGAATGGGGGACGATACGGGTCTCTACTCGCAAGGGACTCGTATCCAAAACTACGCACAGATCAACCGGTTCGCTATGACCGTCATTCTCGATTACCTGGATGCAAAACAAGAGCAAAAGATCCTGATGAACCGTTTCGGTGGCGACATTGAAGAATGGGAAGCGGAAGCAATCATCAAGGCGATCAATGCGGTTCGTGAAGCGTTTGTCAACGGTCAGTTGTCCGCTCCTCTCTCAACACGGGATGCGATCAATTGGGCGGAAAAGTTCTGTATCTGGGGTAACCCTCAGAAGTCCGCCAAGTTCTGTTTTATCAATCGCTCTCCACAAGAGGAGCGGGGGACGCTGGAAGGATTGGTTCAACGCGCTTTTGATTGATTGTCGCGCCGGTAACTTGGGGCGGTTCCTTGAACTCTTCAGCCGCTCCAAGTTGCCTTTTTCTGGCGCAGTCAGAAAAAAGTCACTCCCTTACCTTTTGTGTCACGATGTGACAGACAACGAACATAAACTGATATAGACAGGGGAACAGAACAATGAGAACGACCAAGGAACTATTAGAAGGAAAGATACAGCGCTTGGCGCGTATTCTTTCGGATCGCTACTTTATTGATGTTGTCTTTGAAGGTGGCGAGTGCAAGACAGACGGCAAGACAATCTATCTCCCATCCCTCCCAGATTTCCCAGACATCGAAGAAGATCCCGCCAAGCTGACGGCGTTCGAGGAGAAGCTTGACAAGGTGATTACACTGATGGAGGGGCACGTTGACCACGAAGTGTCTCATCTCTTATTCAGTGATTTCACGACGCTCCGAAAGGTCAAGGACCCTTTGACAAAGCTTTTCCTTGGGGTCACTGAAGATATTCGATCAGAGTCAAAGATGGTTCAGATGTGGCGAGGCTCAAAGCGCAATATGGATGACAGCGCCCGAATTATCAGCCGAGACAAGATCTATCCTCGTTTTGATGAGCTTGAGGCGATTCACCAGCTTGCAGAAGGAATCCTGGTGATGGCGTCTGGTGACGAAGAGATGATTGATGAGTTCCCAAAACCGTCTCTTCTCGAAGATCTCGAACCACTCCAACCGGTTCTGGATGTGATCAAAGATCTCCCCACAAGCGACCATAGCCTTGCACTGGCGAAGTATCTGATGGAAGCGTTCGGTCTCGATTTTGTACCTCCTTCTGGTACGTCTATGGCGGCGATGGAAGAGATGCTGGAAGAGATCATGGAAACGATGATGTCGGCTGGCGCGGCGGGTCGTGCTGGAATGCCTATGCCGGGAAGCGGAAAGGGTGAACCTTCTATAAAAGAGGTGACGGAAGCAATCACCGAAGCATTGAAGGAAGAAATGGAAGGGGTGATGAAGGAGCACGAGATTGACCCGGAAGTCGCCAAGGAAAAGGCGGAAGAGGTCTTGAAGGCTCTGGAGAAATCGGAGACCATCGAACACGAAGCGGCTGGCTTGTACAAGCACTACAAGGCAAAAGGAAAGTCCTTCTATGCTCCCTATACCACAAAGGATGATGTGGTCAAGGTGATGAAGGCAAACGCCAAGCACAAGGCGGAGTATCAAAAGGCTCTGGCGGAAGTACGAAAGAGCGTAGGTGTGATGATTCGTCAACTCCGGATGGCGATGGCAAGCGTCAAGCGCTGTGAGATCTCCAGAGGAAAGCTGTGGGGTGAGTTGAGTCCTGTAGATATTCCTCGGTTCTTGCTGACTGGTGACCCCCGTGTGTTCCGTCGCAAGACCTATGCAGAGACTACGTCCGCTCGTGTTTCGTTGCTAGTTGACCTCTCTGGTAGCATGGGGGGACGGAAGGTTCAAGAAGCCCGGAAAGCCGTTATTGCGTTTGGTGAGTTCTGTCATTCGATTCGAGTGCCGTTTGAGATTCTGGGGTTTACCTCTGTCGCATTCCACACAGAGCGAGAGAACAGGGCGAAAACAAGAGGCACACCAGCCCATGATACCTTTACACGATGGGGTGAGTTGAAGATCGAAATCTACAAGGAATTTCACGAACAGTGGAAGCGGGTTGCTCCTCGTATCATGACCATGAAAGCGCAGTGTCACAACTATGACGGAGAAGCGGTTGCCGTTGCCGTGAGACGCCTTCAGCTTTCTTCTAAGCCCGGAGAGCGGCGCATCCTGTTTGTGTTCTCTGATGGCTACCCAGAGCAAGAATTTGGCGAGTTCCAGGTGAACGGTCAAGAGTACCTTCGCCGGGTGGTCACTCAATCAATGGATGCGGGAATCGAGTTGATCGGGATCGGGATCTGTTCAGATGCGGTCTCTCATTACTACCCGGATCACGTGGTCTTGAGAAATGCGGCGGATCTGAGCCGGACGGAGTTGCAAAAGCTCAAAGAGTACCTGGTTCAACAACGACGGCAAACACGGAAACGGAAAGAGGTCACCGCGTAGGAAAGTGGGCTTGTACCCGGTTAAAGGTCCGGGTACAGCTTACTTTGTATTTTAGCGCTTGCTGTTTAAAGGAGGTCGATCTATAATAGGACGCTCAAGGTTAGACGCCTTGAAAAAAGGAAGCACAAAGGAACCCAAAAGGAAGCACAAAGGAACCCAAAAGGAACTTGTTTTGCACCAGGAATACTGGTGCTGGAGGAAGAAGAGATGACCCGCAATAAGGGCGAACAATCATTCCATGCATTCACTACCAAATACCAACCATTCTTGAAAAAGTTAGCTTATGGTTTGTCCTGTTCTTGCCGGGACCACGACCAAGAAGACCTTTATCAGGAGTTGCTGATTATCGCTTGGGAGGTCGCAAGGTCGGATGGATATGAGAGCGCAGACAATCCAGAGAAGTATATGCTGGCGTCACTGCGGCGGCGCTCTTTGAATCTGATTCGTGGCGATAACTCATACGTTCATGTTTCGCTTGATCGCGGCATACACAGCGAGAAAGAGGACACCAAAACGTTACATGAAGTGATGCACTTGCGGAATTTCTCGTGCAAGAGAAACGGGTTGCCTCTCCAAATGAACCCACAATCGGAGGAAGAACGGCTTGTAGCGCGGGACCTCTTACAGAAGGCGTATGATGAAGCTGACAAGTTCCCCAATACCCAGAAGGGTAAGATTTACAAATGGGTGATTCGGTCGCTGGTTCGTCCTCCACAAGCTCTTCTTAATTTCGCCAATGAGCGGGAAGCACAAACAGATATCAAGAACCGGCGAAGCAAGACAATCAATGCCGGTGCTGTCGGTTTCGAGGTGTGCGGTCGTGATACCATCCAAGAGTATGTGGGTTGTGGATGGCGCTCTGTTCGAACAGCAATCGCAAAAATTGCGACACGCCTAGAGTTGGATGATGATGATGAATGAGTGCGAAGAGAACACGAAAGAAAAAGGACAAGCAACCTAGTCAGCTTGTTTGTCAAGAGTGTGGTCTTGTTGTGTTGGAGGAAGAGGCGCACATTGGTCGTTTTAGTCTCCAGAAGATGTTGTGCGCTCGTTGTGTTGTCCATGAACTACAAGACAAAGGAGAGATTGATCCACCAAGTTGCTTTGGTAACTCGTATGATGCTGGTAACTTTCTTTGTACCGACCGCTGTAATCTGAATCAAGCCTGTCTCCTTCAATTCACAGATGCGAAAATGATCCGGTGGGCATGGGAAGAGTCTTCTCGTGGTCCGACGAGACCCAATGATTATATGTACATTTGCAGTAGGATCTTGCGCCTTGCTGGTCGAATCATGCATGTGTATGATCTAGGTCCGATCTTGGAGTGTATGACGGGTGGTAATTACACTGTGAACAAAGATCCTGAGTATATACTACTGAAGCGGAAGATGCGAAAGAGAGAGGATATTGAGTACTTGGGTGACGGATTTTATGTGTGGTTTGGCTACTTGAAAACAGATAGTGAAGGGGAGTGAGATGGCGAAACAACAGCTAGGTTTGTTCTCTAAACAACAGACGTTTGTGAGGGACCTGAATGGCGAGAACATCCGCGTTTATGATGATGATGATGTTGTTCTCCCCTCTGAGGTGGACCTACAAAAGGAGAAAGAATTTCCTGGTATATTGGAGGCGGATGAACAGTTCGAGTTGATCAACACATGGGATGCTTTTCTCCAAGTTTGTGAAGATCTGCGAGTCGCGAAAGCAATCTCGGCTGATACAGAAACAGAAGGTCTTGGCAAACTGAGACATCGCATCATTGGCTATTCGTTCTCTTACCGGAAGGATTTGGGTCCGCTGGCGAATGTGGCGCATGACCAGTTGCGGAATGTGTATATTCCTGTTCGACATCGAACGGGGGAGTCCTGTCTTGACCCGCAAAAGGTCTCGGAGGCTCTGGCACCCATCTATGAACGAACAGACTGTCTGTGGGCGTTCTGGAACCCTAAATACGATTGGCACATGGGAGCAAATGACGGTCTGATTGCTCCGCACCCGACACTTGACGGGATGATTCTCCGGCGATTGATCTACGCGGACAAGCTGGCTGGTTTGAAGATTGTTGCAGCGGAAGATATAGATCCAGAAGCGGCTACCGCTGAAAAGTTGCTTGAGATCTATGTGACCGTGTTGTGTCGCATGAACCGGTGGAAGAAGCCATCTGATCGAGACCCGGTTGGGCGTGCTTACTACGAATACATCACGACAAGTATTATGGCGGCGTATGCTGCACGAGATACGTTCTTCACCTGGATTGCTACCGCGCACTATTTGGCTCGTGTGGCGGCTGTACCAGCTTTGTTAGACCTGGCAATCACAGAGCACATCTTGCTTGACCCCTTGTATGAAATGGAGCGAGAAGGGCTGTATGTGAGCCGGGAGCGCGTTGACGCGAACAGCCTTGAGCTTGACGGTCTCATGAAGGAGATGGAAGAGAAGATCTTCGAAATGATCCAGCGGGATATTAATCTGGGGAGTGGTGACCAGGTTGCGGCGCTCTTTAAAGAGATGAAGATCCCGATTATCAAGGCGACAGAAGCAACAAAGAAGTTACCACCTAGCCAACAGATTCCTTCTCTGGATGGTGATTCGCTGATGCGGTTGAACAAGAAAGGCTACGAGATCGCGGGACATATCCACAAGTGGCGAAAGGCTCGTGATCTGAAGTCAAAATACTTGAACGTGTTGCCTCGAATAGCGGAGAAGGACGATTGTATTCATGCCTCTTTTCGGCAAGTAGGAACAGAGTCCGGTCGGCTGTGTGTTGCGGGGGACACGGTGCTTGAGACAAATATGGGAAAATTTAGAATATCAGATCTTGATTTGACAAAGAATCAGAATGTATCTATCCTGACCCACAAAGGTCGGTATCGACCAATCGTGAATAAATATTATAAGGGTCAGGAGGAGATGTATAAGGTTGTACTTGATAATGGTTCTTTTATCAAGTGTACAGCGGGGCATCGCTTTTTGACGCCAAAGGGATGGAGGCGTTTAGATGAACTCGCAGAAGGACGAGAAGTTTGTACCCCGAGTAATTACTCTGGAACATTCCGTGGAAAGGGGTCGCCGAAAGGTATTCGACGAAGAAAGCTTTGTTCTGATAATGAACGAAGGAATTACAGATGCCGAAGTGGTTCGGCGATACGGCGTAAGCCGTCACGTCATCAACACTTCAAAGAAGTACTACAAAGAAAAGTACGGCGATTTGATCAAGTCATCAAAGCGGCTAAATTATCGCCGTTCGATGATGGGAAATCAGCGCGGAAAAAAGGAACAACCAGCGGTAGTAATTCCAAAGGAGGAGTTAGAAAAATCTCTAAGAGATGGCTGGTCTCTTTCGGAATTGGCGCGAAAGTTCGATACAACAGAGTGGTTTGTTCGCCAGAACATACAATTTCACGAGTTGAAGAAACCTACGGGAGTGCTCCCTTACAAGTTGCAGGATACGGATCTGGTTTACTTGGAACGCCTGGAAGTTTTGACACCAGGGTTGCTGGAAGCAACAAAAAATTACTACGACAAACCTCACGAGTTTTTCAAGTTGTTGTATCTGGCATTTATCAAGGTAAACGAACAGCTTTGGTTCATCAAAGAGTTGGCAAATGGTCACCGTTATCGAAGAGAACAGAACGAGGTTCCACGAGACCATATTTGTTGGTCAACAAATCGAGGAGAATTGTTTCTTTCACTCGGTCTTTTGGAGAGAAACATAGCACACGAACGTCAGTTTATTTTGTATCGAAATTACATGGTCGATTTCTTTCTTCCGTCTGCAAATTTGCTTGTGGAAGTCGATGGCGATTACCATCGCAAAGACAAGAAAACAAAGGAACGAGACGCAAAGAAAGAAAAGATTATACAGGAGAAGGGGTTTCTTCTTTTGCGTGTGACCGACAAAGAAGTTCTGACCTCATTGGGGGATGTTTTAGACCAGATAGAGGTCATTATATCCAAAGAATTGAGTCAATCGGAATAGAGGATGTTTGGGATATTGCGGTTGAGGAAGACCATAGTTACATAGCGCATGGTTTTATCAACCACAATTCAAGTGGCGGACCCAACATGCAGAATTTCCCCTCTCGCGGTCGTTTGGCGCATCTTGTAAAGGGTATCTTTATTATCCCGCCGGAACTACAAAAGGATTGGGTGTGGGTATTTGCTGATTTGAGTCAGATCGAAGTGCGCATCTTGACCCACTACTGTCAGGAGCCATCGCTTGTTGAAGGGTATGCACACGGGCTGGATATTCATGCAGCAACTGCGGAGGCGATGTTTGGGGACAGATGGGATCGGGCGGACGCAAAGGAGCGGAAAACACTCCGTTCTATCGGAAAACAGTTGAACTTCTCAATTGTGTACGGTGTCGGTCCAAAGGGGCTGAGTGATATTCTGTTCAAAGGTGACGGTTTCGAGCCGGGGATCGATGCTTCAGAAGATGAATGCAAGGATTTCATTGAGCGATATATGACGGCGCGACCCATGGTTATCTCCTGGATTGAAAAGACCAGACGTGACGCGAGAAGAACCGGCGTTATTCTTAACGCACAAGGACGGAGACGAGAGTTCTACGAACTTCTGGACCGAGACACCCCTATGAAGGTCATCAAAGGAATAGAGCGAGAACTGACCAATTTCGTGATTCAAGGATCGGCGGCGGATATGTACAAGAAAGGGCTGGCTCTTTCTTATGCACGATTCAAGCGAGAAGGTCTGCGAATTAAATGCATCAACACGATCCATGACGAGATTCAATACCTGGTACACAAAGAGGACCTGGAGAGGTCGGCTCAGATCGTTAAGGTCGCTTTTGAGGAAGACGCCGCACCATGGTGCTCAACACCCATTGTGATGGATTTTGAGTATGTGGCTGGCGGAGATATGGCATGGTCTGACAAGAAGGATTTGACACCGGAGATCATAGAGACGTTGGCGAAAGCTGCATAAGGTTAGGACCTAACTTTTCAACAATATGGAGATCAATCATGAAACTTTTCGAATATGAGTGCGATGCTTGCGGGAAGAAAGAAGATCGCCTTGTGAACAATGACACACGAGACAATCAGGTTTGTGGTTGTGGTGAGCCGTTACGCCGGTGCATCTCAGCGGTCAAGGGATGGGTCAAGAGTAAAGAGCGGACTGATATGCAGTTGAAGCGGCGTTCGATGAATCACACTAGAAAGATGATGGAGTCCAGACAGGACCCCCGCGAGAATGAAACCTTCCGGAATACGAACCAAGAGTGGCATAACAAGACCAGAACAAAGGTGACAAAGAAGGGGATGGTAGAGGAGCACAAAAACGATTGGAAGAAGTGGAAGGCGGACAATGAGAAGCTAGGTCTTGACGACAGTGGTACTCCGACCGTCATGGGGCGACCTAGTCTCCCGTCTGAAAAGGGGAAATAACTTTTTTCACTTTGGCGAAAAAAAAGTGGTAGGGTTTCGCCAAAAGATGTGTCTCTATATACATAACAAACGCAACAAACAAAAGTTGCGCCACACCAAAACCGGAATGTTTGGTAGACGGTCTAACAAGACCAATCCAAAGGAGGTTATCTCAAATGAAACTCAAACTCACTGGCGAAATGGAAATGGATCTCACGGCGTTTGTGCAACAAGCAAACGAGTGGATCGAAGCTTGCGGGATTGACTCTGAGAATCTCACACACCAGATGTGTGAACAGCCCGGAATGTTCGCGTACTATGGCGCGATTTCAGCTTACTCAAAGAAGAAGCTGGCGAAGGCGAAGATGGAACTCAAAAAGCTGGAGGCGGAGATTTTCAGAGAGATCCAGAACCGTTACAAGAAACAGGGCGACAAAGTTGCGATGAAGGTTATCGAGATGGAAGTGGATGAGGACGACCGTGTTCAAGGGATGCGGGATGCTGTTCTTGACATTAAGCTGGAAGCGGACCTTTGTCGGGTTGCAGCAGAATCCTTTTCCGAACGATCTAAGATGTTGATCTCGGTCGGCGCTCAGGAGCGGTCGGAGATCGGTAACTTGAATCCCATGATCCGCCAGATGGAAGAGAGGTCAGAGCAAAAGTTGAGAGAGCTAACGTCGCAGTCTCGAAAACTTTCGGATATTCACAACGAGAAGCTGAGATTGCGGAAAGAGAGTCAAAAAGGAGGTGAAACCCCACAGGAAGAGACAGACTACCACCAAACAAGATCGTTGCCATTAGGAAAACCACGGCGATAGTCGTGGGAAAGTCGTGTTCCCCACAACTATGATAGGTCAAGAACAACTTTGATCGCGGGAAGTAAAAAGGAACTCAAAAGGAACCGAAAAGGCGTTGCCTTTAGGGAAACAAAAGGAAAACAAACCGATGGGATTTGTGAAAGTAAACACAGAGAAGACGAAAGAACAGAAAACCACAGACGCCCCTATCAAAGGGTCGCGAACTCCGGCGGTCTTTTTGACCCCCAAGAACGGTATCACCTACCGTATCCGGATTCTCCCCCCCTGGACCGCTGAAGGTCCAAACGCGGAGTTGCCTTATAAGAAGGTGTATCAGCATTGGGACCTCACCGGCGGCAAACGGGCGAACTGTCCAGCGCAGTTGCGAGAAGACAAGTGCTTTGTCTGCGAACAGCGCGAACAGCTTGCTGAAACGGGTCACCCTGATGATGCGTCTCGTTCGAAGAAGCTCAAACCCAACCGCCGTTTTGTGTACCAGGTGATCGACCGTGATGACCCTGTCTTCAAGGCGACTGACAAAGAGGTTCAGGAGAAGCAAGAGTTGATCGGCGAAGCGAAGATCAAGTTCTTGTCTATCGGCTGGATGGCTCATGAGAAGATGCTGGACCTGTTCGCAAGCGCTCATTGGGGTGATGTGACGGACCCCTTCGAAGGTTATGACCTGGAGATGTCTCGTACCGGCGAAGGTCTCAACACCACGTACAGCTTCCTCCCTATCCCGGAAAAGTGTCCCGTCTTTCCCGAGAAGAGCGAGATGGAGACCCTGGAAAAGTACATGGGTGGTGAGGGGAACCTGGATGAGCATCGCATGTGGAAGAGCAACACCTATGATGAGACACGGGCGCTCTACTACGGCGAAGACACCAACTCCCAGAATAGCCTTCCTGGTTCGGCTCCTTCGGCTGGTGCGTTGCCGGAACACTCCGCGCCTCCTCCCGCCCCTGGACTCAACCCGGAGGCGTTCGAACAGTTGATCACTGGCGGCGCGGTGATGAGCAAGGAACAGCTTGTTCAGAATGGTGTGGCTGGTTTCACCAAAGAGGATGATGTTCCATGGTGTTACAGCCAGGAACCAGATCCCAAAGAGCAATTCTGTTTCGATTGTGCGCTTGTTCCGCACTGTGCGGCCACGTTCCGCGCCGTGACTGGTCTCAAGTGGTTCAAGGGTCCGGCTATGGAGGCGGAGACCGCGCCTACACCCGGTAAGCCAGCCCCTGGTAAGCCTGCACCCGGCAAACCTGCGCCGACACCCGCACCACAAGCGGCACCCGCTTCGGAGGCTCCTGCAGAAGAGAAACCCAAAAGTGTCGATGATGTCGAGGCATACCTGGAGAAGCAAGCCGAACAGGGTTAACAATCACACCAGTTTCCACCTACCATAATCCCGCCGGTTCTCTCCCCTTTCTCTTTCTCCTTTACCATATCGACTTGTGTAGTGTGTCATTGGAGGAAGGGGAGAGCATCGGTTTTTTTTAGGAGAACATGATCCATGGGAAAAGAGACGAAAGACCCGAAAGAGGAACCAAAAGATCCGAGAGAAAAAGCTCGTCAGGCGGCGGTGAATCTAATCGAGAAACAGTACGGAAAGGGTGCGATTCAACAATTGGGTGATGCGCCCGTTCAGGTCGTTGATACATTCCCCACGGGAAGCATGAAGCTCGATATCGCGTTGGGTGTCGGTGGTTATCCAAGGGGACGGGTAATCGAGATATACGGACCTGAGTCCGGTGGCAAGACCACAATGACACTGCATGCAATCGCAGAGATTCAGAAACGTGGCGGCGCGTGCGCTTTTATCGATGCGGAACATGCGCTTGATCTGGCGTATGCTCAGAACCTTGGCGTTGACACAGATGCCTTGTATCTGGCTCAACCAGACCATGGAGAACAAGCGCTGGAGATCCTGGATATCGTGGTGAGTAGCGGCGGATTTGATCTTGCTGTGGTTGATTCTGTGGCGGCGCTCGTTCCGCGAGCCGAGATCGAAGGTGATATGGGCGACAGTCACATGGGGCTACAAGCTCGCCTGATGAGTCAAGCTTTGCGGAAGCTGACAAGCATCATAGGCAAGACAAAGACAACGGTGATCTTTATCAACCAACTTCGCCAGAAGATTGGTGTCATGTTCGGAAATCCAGAGACCACTACCGGCGGAAATGCTTTGAAGTTTTATGCATCTGTACGGCTGGATATCCGGCGTATCGCCACACTCAAGAAAGGCGAAGATGTTCTTGGGAACACGGTACGGGTGAAGGTAGTCAAGAACAAGCTCGCTCCGCCCTTTGCGCAAGCGGAGATTGACTTGATTTTTGGTCGTGGTTTTGACCCTTACCGCGAAATCATGGATTGTGCCGTGGATTTCGGTATCATCGAAAAGAAAGGGTCCTGGTATCAGTATGGCGCGAAAGCATTGGGTCAAGGCAAAGATAATGTTGTCATTGAACTTCGAGAGAATGAGGAACGATTCGAGGCGTTGAAGGCGGACGTTCTGCGAAAGATGGAGGAACAACGGGCGACACAAGTGATCCCTGCAGGCAAGCCCAAACCCACGATGCCGGAACTTCCTGGAAGTGACAAGATCCCGCAAGCACCAGACCCGAAAGAGACGGGAAAGAAGAAAAAGAAAGGTTAGGACCTAACACTTGACCTGATTATCATTCCAGTCAACAGCCCCTCTCAAACCATCTCTAAGTCAACAGCCTTGAAAAAGAAGTGATCGGAAAGAGTCAACAGTCTTGATTTGATACTTTTCTTTTCTCTAGTGGTACGCTTTTGACAAAAAGTGTGTCTCTAGTAGGGAGTGGTAAGAGGCAAAAGGAGAAACGAATGAGAGTTCTATTATATGCAAGCTGGAACAGGAGCACAACGGGGGTTGACGTGGGGCACAGAACCTATGTTGAACAGGTCAAGGTTTATCCAAAAGGAACGTCTCGGTATGAAATTGGTCGAGATGCGGAAGATCTTGCAAAGCGGAAATCGGATATCTCGCACGGCTGGCGAGAGCTACAAGAGAATGAACCGAGTACGGATATTGAGAGAGCCGCTGTGTATCTGTTTCGGTTGATTCGATCCGGGCTTGCTTTCCCAAAACAATCCATTTGTCAGATCGGTGTGGGTCTCTTTCTCAAGAATGATCCGCTGGTTACTCTGGATAAGATAGTGGTCGCTTATAACAAGGGTTCGATTGTTGAATTCTTTTTGAAGGAGTTACTTGACTGGAAGTGTCGGTATGCTGGTTATCCGGCGGAGGTCCTTGTTCTTGACGACCCCTCTCAACAGATCCCATCAAAGCGCTGGAATTATCTGGTAACAGAAGAATCCTTGAAATATCTGGGAGACGAACATGACAACATCGGTTGAATTTATCGTTATCAGCGATATACACGCACACAACCATAAGCGGTATGGTCGTCTTATCAACGGAATTAATTCGCGCCTTAAAACGGCTCTTGATAGCCTTGACGGGGTCCTCCAACTCTCTGAACAACTCAGGATCAAGAATGTAGTGATCTCGGGTGACGTATTTGATGCAAAGAGCAAGGTGACAATCAATGTGTTCAATGCGGTTTATGCAGAGTTTCGGAAGTGGTCAGATGCTGGCTTGAATGTGTTACTCGTACCGGGTAACCACGATTTTGTGGTCCGCTCTGGCGAACAGCATGCGCTTCAGATTTTTGCAGACCTTCCTGGTTTCCAGGTTGCCCATGAACCGGAAGTGATTGATTGGCGGCTGGCGGATGGTCAAAAGATTTCGGTGTGTGCCGTTCCCTATCGAGACCAGTTCAAGAAAGAATGGTTCAAGCCTTATGCGCTTACAGAAGGTCAACCAACCATCTGTGTGACGCATGGAATGGTGTCTGGCTCTGTTCTCAATGAGCACAATGTTCCGGTGGATAGTCTCGCCAAGGATGAGCTTGTAGATCACGAGGGGATCGTGATTCGAGAAAGCTCGATTATCTCAAAGAAGTGGGTCCGTGGTTTTGACCTGGTGATCTCCGGTCACATACACATGCCACAAATCACCTATGTATCTGGAACAAAGGTCTTGATACCGGGACAACCGTGGCAACAACACCCCCACGAGATCAAACAACAACGCGGTGTCTGGACGGTGTCGATTAAGACAGCGCCAACAAGCAAATCTGCAGCAAGTACAGAGACGAAAAAAGCGGTTGACCTGGAGTTCTACTACTTACCAACATCGCCCGTTTTTGTGAAGTATCGGATCGGTATCGATGGGAATCTGAGATACGTTGACAGCATACAAGATCCAACAATTGAATCAATGGCGGCTCGTGCATCAGGTAATATTGTGCTGGTGCAACCAGACTCTGTGAAGGTGCTCCGGTCGGCTATAAACAGAGCCATGGATGCCTTCTACCAGAAAGGAGCCGTATATGTTGAGCTACTATCGCCTGATAAGGATACAGATCGCTTTTCGTCTACTCCTGTTCGGGTACAACTATCTTCCGAGCAATCTCCTGAAGAGATACTGGATTCTGTTTTGTGTTCGGGTTTTGTTTCCTTAGATGGGTTCGAGCCGAAAGACCTTGTTCCGCTAGGAAAAGAGATTCTAGTGGAAGCACAACAATCCGGGATCAAAGATGGCTGATGTAAGTGTCGCACTGCGGATGTTACTGGCGAAGGCAAAGGAGTTGCTTCCCATGAAGAAGAGGAGAAAACAAGACAGCCCGGAGATCCCCACGAGTAAACACTTTGAGTCTCGTGGCGTGGGGGTTGCGCCCACAGATTCGTCAGAGGATGTTTCCAAGGTGGACAATTTGATCAAGGAAATGACGGAGACAAAAGCTCTTCCAGGAGCGCTGATAAGTGGCACAAAAGACGAGAGTCCGTTCTACATAGGTCGAGGGTTCGAGGGACGGGAGCAAGTGCCGTCAGATGCTCCGCAAGGCACACAGTACTTCGATGAGAACACAGAAACGATGTGGACGAAGGACGCTGTCTTTGGGTGGGTGGATATGAAGCACGCTGTTCCCGCTGTAAAGAACGCAGTAAAGTCACGAATGGAGCGGAGAAAAGAGAAGACCACCCAAACGGTCAAATTTCTCGGAACACAAAAAGAGTTCATACACCCGATTTCTTTTCCACGTGCAGAGGCTCTTGAGTTTGTTCCGCCCGGTTACAAGGGTCAATTGAACATCGATCACATGGAGATTGACCACGCGGCTATGGCGCAAGCTTTTGCAATCCAGTCCAGTATGATCAAGACAGAGTCACCGAATGAGAGACACGCGGAAATGGTGACCGGCATGCGGAAACGTGCGCATTCTTCCGAACCAGAGTTCCAGTCAGAGGTTCAAGGTCGTCCTGTTTTCTTTGAGGATGATGATCGAACCAACGCGGGAGACCCAAACCAGGAGGATAGTACAGTGGGACCAGACGATCCTTGGCGACATTCTCCGACACATCCCACGGGACCTATACGGGTTTCTGAGTCCTTGAATCCCGGTGAGTCCGTGATGAGTTCTGAGGTGATACCGGGTTCGTTTGACCCGGTAACGATGACCATTGAGCAAGAGGATGGAACCAGAGTTCCAGTTGCTGCAGGAAGCGCAGTGCAGCTTGGCAAGCCGGGTGAGGTTCGTGTCTTCAAGACAATAGAAGAAGCACGTGATTTCTTTGAGACGCCGGAAGCGGAAAAATTTCTTGATGCTTTCAAGGAAGAAAGCCCGGTGAGAAGGCGCTCTTATGACTATAAGGTTCCTCGAAGCACAATCATTGATCAAGCGCTTTTGCGAAAAAAGATTGTGGAGGCTGGTGTTCCTAAGCCTGTTTTGATTCGTGTATATGAGACCACCGGAAGGATGGAAGTTGTGTTCTCTGGTGATTTGTCGGCGCAAGAATTAGACCGGTTGAATCAAGTTGTTCGTGATTTTGTGCGCCTTGACCCCGTTGTGGGGGGACTGACACCAAGTAGTGAAAAGCCTATTGTAGATGTGTGGGGAGATATTTTACACAGTGGCTCGGAATCCTTTTTTACTCCAGAACAGGCGAAAGAGACCTCTGGTTTGCGCAAGGAAGAAGAGAAAAAACCTATTGTACCAGCGTCGTTTTTTACTCCTGAACAGATGAAAATACTGGAGAAGCACGAGAAACAACAGGAGAGGTATGGCGAAGCATTTGTTACAGTTCCCGCTCCAACACAACAAGACGAAGTTCTGTGGGGGCAATACATGGACAGATATGGTCAAGATGTTCGAACGATCAACGAGATTCGGGAAGCGGAAGGGTTACCGCCGATCAAAAACAACTCCTTTGATGTTCCGCTTGCTGATATGACGGACCTTGTTCGTATGATAGACGGGAGTCAAGCTCACGTCGGTGTTGACTGGTCTACACAAGAGACAGAGGAACAAAAGAAGAAGCGCTTGTTGAAGGCGTCAATTAAGCGACGCGAAGAAGATTCAGAGTGGTGAGCACAGGAAAGAAACCAAATCCGTTTGCGCAAGCTACAATTGAGAGAATCATGAAGAGACGAAAAGAACGAGAGAAAAGGGCGAAAGAGGAGAGAAGAGCCATCCAGGTCGTTATGGTGGATGAAGAGCGCGGATTTCCTTTTGATGAAGAGGAAGATGAGGACGCGCTTTTTGACCCGGAAGCGAGACCATTTGCACCACTAGGAACACGCCGTGTGTCTGTGGAGATTGCAAAAGGTACAGGAGAGTTCCCTGATGATGCCGAAGAAGGGTCTTTGTGCATGGATACAAGTGCGGGTCTCTTGTATATTTTCGCCAAAGGCAAGTGGACTAAAGTGGGAGAACAGGGGCTGGAGGAATCGCACATACCAGCACCAAAAACGTCTCTTCCTAACTTTGAAACAAGTAGCGCACTGCGAGCCAGTGCGGGTCGTGGTGGTCACTTCGGAGGCGGTACAACAGGCGCTGTAACGATAAAATCAGGTACATCTGACCCATCCAGACCACCCGATTTTTCTCTGGGGTCGCCGGGTGTTGGGGTCGGCATGTCTGGCAGGATCAAGAAAAGCACAGAAATGACCAAATATGAGGTCTTCTGTGTTACGGAACAGCGATTCTTCGAGGTTATCGGGGAAACAGCGGATGGACCCCCGCAACACTGTCCAAGGGATGATTCTCATGAGATCAATCCTGAATTCACGTCCGTGCTGGAAGATTTCACAAGGATCGATGATGCGGAGTTTGACAGTGCTTCCCTAGTTTCCGGCGGGATTCCAGGTTTCCATGATGGTCCGTTAGCTGTGGACGGTATGACGTTGTCAGAGGAAGAACAAGAGCGGGAAGAGAAGCGACGCAAGTTGAAAGAGTCCATGCGACGGAGAGAAGAGAAAACAGAGTGGTAAATATAAGGGAGAGCATACGATGAAGATGGACATGGAAGGTGATAACGGAAAACAGGTCACCATTGATTACGAAATGGTTGATTTTCAGAACCTGGTTTCCTTGTTCGATGATGGGTATTTTGCGCCAAGTGCGGACGATTCAGAAGAAAAGACTGACCCGTTGACTGCTTTCGGGGCGCTCTGTGTCATGTACTACCTTGAGAACCTTCACGAGGCGGATGAAGAGCTTTTTGGTAAGTTGTGCAAGGCGGCGGGTGAGTCTGTCGAGGTCGGCGGTATGGAGGTGGATACAAGCCAGGTCGAAGATCTGACCATTGGGGAGTTTGGTCAGTATTGTTTGGACCGGTTTCACCGTCAGTTGGATGATGGGTTGCGTTGTCATGAGTGTCATGCGCTTGTGGAGACCGCCAATCCGGACTGTGTCGAGTATGGTTTATGTGAGGCACATTTAGAGGTTATGGAGTTGTAAACACACCGTAATAACGGGACAAAGGAGAAGACAGATGGAACAGACAGAACAGACTGAAAAGGTGACGAATGAAGCGATGGAATTGGTGCAAGCTGCAAAGCATGCGAATGCATTGTTTGCTTGTTTGAAGAAGGCGGGTCCGCGTGTCCCCAAGGACCTATTTTTGATCGCAAAGACGGTCAAAATGGCGGTTGTGGGCGGAGATATGATGCGGGTTCCTTGTCCGATCTGCAAAGGGACCGGAGTCTCTGAAGACGCACAGACAGGAAGCAAAGAGGCGTCTTGTCGCTGGTGTGAGTCTTATGGGGAAGATGCAACACCGGGTTATGTGACACAAGACCACGCCAAAAAGATCCATCTGAACATGGCGGAGATTGAAGAGCACCAGAAGCGAAGTCAGGAACAACAAGTGGAGCAAGCACGATGAACGTGGCGGATTGGAATCCTTGCAAGGACCGAAAAGATCACAAATGGAAACAAGACCCTTCTAACGGCTATTATGTATGTGAGCTTTGCGGCGCGGCTGGTTGGGCGCGTCATTATCCGGCTGGCTCTGGCTGGTCGTTGAATGGTCCTTCCGTTACTCCAATGAAGTGTCCGGGCTGTAAAGGTCTCACACCCTTTCCAAAGGCGTTGTGTCCCTCTTGTATCGAGAAGGGAACAAAGAAGGCGAAGGTCACGAAGCGATACCGCTGGATTGATTTGACAATGGGAGAACAAAAGGCGCTCATTTTCCTGAAGTGCAAGGAGGAACCTGCAACGGTATCCCAAAAGAGAGGGGCGGGTTCTCTTCCCTCATTGGTCACAAAGGGACTGATCGAGGTGTGCGGCGACTGTTCAGGACAAAAGAAGTGGCGTCTTACAGATGCGGCGCGGAAGATGTTGACAACCATCGAACAAAAGACAGGGGAAGAATTGCATGTCACAGTATGAGGAAAAATATAACTCGAAAGAGTGGCGAGCGCATATGAAGGCGCTCTCAGATCCCTCTCTCAAGGATCATATTCTGATCAAAGAGGGGGAAGGACGCTGGTATTGTCAGAAACCAGGAACCAGCATGTACAGCTTTCGCGTGGTAGTGTCTGCGAACACGATACTCTTCCATGGAGATCTGCAAGACCTCTGCGTTGTCCCGAGTGGTCCGGATGCGCTCTCGTGGCTCCTGAGCACGCTGAACAGCAAGCACGATCACCTTGATTATTTCATGGAGAAGGTGACGCCGGTTCACAGACAGAAGACGTTTTTGATCAAAGAGGCGGAGTTGCATCTCGAACACTTGCGAGAAGATCACGAAGTGGTGATGGAGACCCAAAAAGCGATCCAGGAAGTGCAGGAGAAAATGCATGACCTTTCGTGCGGGATCGATGTTCTTTTCAAGCAAGGCGAGACGGACGAATCACCGGACGTAATTGAGCTTGACAACCAGATTGCAGAACTCAAGGACAAGAACTTTGAGTTGCTTCTGGAGGAAGAAGATATCGATCTGCAGGCGGAAGAAGCGCTTGCAGCACTGGAGAAGATCAAGGGACTGCGGACCCGCTGGCGAGAGTTGTGGGATGAGTACGAGAGTCGGTTATGCGGCGGCTATTGTCCGGCGGAACAAGCCTGGTATGAGGCATATTTCGATGTGTACAAGGACACAGAAGGGATCGATTGTTCGGATTGGAACTCTCAACTTCTTCACCAGTACTTTGCTTTGAAGAAGTTTGTTCAGCTTTATATCGCCGCTGAAGATGCGCAAGAGAAACAACAAACTGAGTCTTCTCCTTCCTGATTTCTTCCTTCTACCGGTTACGTTTCCCTTCAAAGTGTGACTCTATTAGTAGACCGTTTCACAATGACACAAAAGAGGAGTGCGGCGGATGAAACCGAACAAAGATGAGATCGCTATTGCCTTCAAGACAATGGACGGCGAAGATTACGAAGGGACAGTGGAGATCAAATACTCCATGTGTGACCTGTTCAAAGCGTATGACCAGAAAATTCTCACGTTCCGGATGTTGGGTGTTCTCGGTGCGTGCTATTTTTACCGATATCCAGAACGCCAAGACGAAGATGTGAAACACCATCTCAACCAGTTGCACAAATCAGATCAGTTCACGATTATGCATTTTGCGGCGTACTGTTCTGGTCGATACCGGCGGAATCCAGGTGAACCAGATGTTGAGCCACACGACACAACAAAACCACAAGAGGCACCCGAGAAGGCACCCGAGAGCGCTCCTGTAGGCAAACCACAACCGGCGCAAGAGGAAAGTGTGCCAGTGACGGTTGGCAAGCCACAAGGCAAGCCACGACCCCCACAAGAGTTCAAGGCGGAAGTGTCTGCGGAACAGTTAGGGGTATCAAAAGAGACGGCGGATCATTATCTGGAGGTCTTGACCGAAGAGATCAAGGCGCAACAAAAGGACCCCACTGGAAAGCGCTACCAGAATGAACCACTGAAAGAAGAAGATGTGACCGCTTCAAGACCACGGCAAGCCCCAACTCCGCCAATGATTGCAGCGAAACAGAACGGTAAGCCGCGAAGGAAGCGCCAAAAGGCACCGGTGAGACCGCCGGACCCTACAAAGCTGACACCGCTGATAGGTAAGCCGCTAAAAGAAGTGGAAATCGAACTGAATGACGAGAAACCAGGTCACTCATTTGTAGAGAAATTGACAGCCTTTGATCAAGGTTAGGTCCTAACATTAGGGGAACAAGATGGCGTGGAAAGGAATAGAAAAGAGAAAACAGCCTGTTTTTGAATCCGTGGAGTGTTCCGCTTGTAAAGGGACTGGAAGAGCGGCGCATGATAGTTCGCTCTTTTGTGTCCCGTGTTTGGGGAAAGGGACGCGCACCAAGGAAGTGAAGTACCCCAAAAAGGTAAAGGCGAGAGAACCAGAGAAGAAAGCACAGAAGGATTGTCCAGATTGTGGTGGTACGGGTGTTTTGTCCGTCTCTGGTCACGAGATTGATTGTAATGGTTGCTTGGGAACTGGCTCTGTGGATGCAGAGAAGTACGGAAAGCGGAAGAAAGAGTGTCCTGATTGTGATGGGATTGGTCACGTACAGAGCGCAAAAACATACACAGAAGAGTGTTCAACATGTGGCGGTTTGGGGTGGTGGTATGTGGAAGAGTGCGAGTACTGCCAAGGGTTTGGTAGAGTCGTGGAGAAGCGCGGCGCTGTTACTGGTGTTTGTCCTTCTTGCCAGGGAGAAGGAACTGTCTTCTCTCCTTTTGCAGCAAAAGAAGAGCCAGAGATAACAAAAAGAGAAACAGAGTGGTGTGTTCGGTGCAAGGGGACGGGTGAAACAAGTTATGCGGGGAGTCCTTATAAGTGCCCAGATTGTGACGGAATGGGCTGGCATTACGTGGAAGAAGAACCAGAAGAAGGGTTGACCAAAGAGTGTCCTATTTGCGCGGGTAACGGGGAAACAACCGAAGTAGGCGTACACATCACATGTTCGCGGTGTCGCGGCTATGGTGTCATACCTACAAAACCAAACGTCGTGCTTTGTTCCTGGTGTGACGGAGTCGGTACAGATGATATGGGGATCGATTGTAACTCTTGTGATGGCGAGGGCTGGAAGGAAAGAGAACCAGTCAAAGAAGAGCCGCTGGTTCCTTGTCACGACTGTCAAGGGAGAGGTTATTCTTTGTTTGGCGAGGAACAATGTAAGACATGCGGCGGAGTGGGGAAGATCCCCTTCGAAGCGAGTCCTGTAGTGGAGGAGCCAAAACCTTTCTCGGTCTCTTTCCCAACAGAAGACGGCTACGTTGAAATGACGCCAGATGAAACCGAGATTTTTCGGGTGTTGTTCTCTAATGTTCCCAAAGATGCGAAAACATTGGAGGCGTTCAAGCGGCTGATAAGGGACCGAAACAGAGCGGAGTTAGCTAAGGAACCACTAAAGAAAGAAGAGCCGAAAGAGATCCCGAAAGAGGTCCCGCCGATCTGGTCTGAGAAAGCTGTGCCGCTGGACACAAAGAAACTATCAAAGACAGAAGCGAGAACAGCAAAGATCCTCTCGGGACTGGAACAAGTAACGGCGCAGTCTGTGACGGTGAAATCATCGGGTGCAGAACATTCGATGGAGGTGAAGCTTGTAGGGGCTGGTATCATCTCTCTTCAGCGGGTGTTCATAGGGCAAGCTTTTACGGGCGTTTCGCAGTGTTTTCGTGACCTATTGCAGGAACGGGTGCGGTTGCGGGATTGGATCATTCAGCTTGAACAAGACCAGGAAGAACAAGCCTGGAGTGAACCGCTGGAGGACTGGACAAAGAAGTTGCGAGAACGACAAGAGACGGAGTCGTTTGTGGTTCAAGATGTTCTCAAGACGCTGGAGAATGACCTTTGGGGTCTCAAGAAACCATATATCCGAGAAGAGCAATCCGTTTCCGGTCTTGTGTCTGACCTAAAGGCGAAAGTGATTACAGACCAGTTACGCGCTCAGCTTGACCCGTTTATGATGGGAATCCATCTGTCGAATTTTGGTAAGAAGTACCGTGACGAGTGTAACCAGGTGATGGCGTATGCTTGTTACATTGAAGCGGCTCGAATGCACCGTCTCAACGATACCATCATCCAACAGCAAGAGTGTCTCTTAAATGCGGCGCAGTGCATCCAGGCGGTGAGTCAAGAGCGAACGGTGGAGATCTGTGACGATATCATCAAGGATGTTCAGGCGTGTCCTGAACTGGAAAACTCACCACGGTTGGAGGCGTGTTCAACTAATGCGTTTTTGTTGCGGGAGTCTGTGATCAAAAAGACGGGTACAAAGGAGCCTGTTCCCGTTGTTGTAGTACCGGCGGAGACAATCGAGGAGCCGGACCCTACAACGCTGCAAGTACCGCCGACGTGGGTTCATCTGGAGAGTCAAACAGCAACGATGTGGGGTTATGACTGGAGCAACATTGTTTCTCGTGTTCAGATCAGAAATGAACAGCTTGGGAACGCTCTTACATACGCTATTGTTGAGGAAGTAGCACCCCAGAAACTTCGCCTTGGGTTTACTTGTGCGAACACCTATTCAAGGCGGTCCTTTAAGATTGTGAGTCACTTTGTGGTGTCTGGTGAGCTACCTCGAATGTTTATGAGTGAATTTGGGATTGATTGTCGGATACAAGTAGAGCGAACGAGCACAAGCATGGTGAAAGAAGAAGTGCCGTTTTCTACAGCCAGTCAAGAACTCAGCGCAGCGGGTGGCGCGTTTGTCTCAGAAGGTACGTTTCCACCACCGACAGAGACAACGAAGGGAGAAGGTTTCTCTGAACGGGAAGAGCCAGAGGAAGAGCCAGACATTTACGAACAGATCATGACGAAAGTGAGGGAACGGCTACCGAGTGCGGATCTTGAGCCAACCTCTCGTTTGCGTGTTTTCCTGGATGGTATTCTCTCACCACTGCGGGGGAAAACGACGTGGACAGGTGATATAGAGGGATTCCTATCAGGTTTGAGCGCTATTTTGAGCGGAACAGGTATTGGGATTCCCGCTAGTGTATCGACTGGTATCACGTTGAAGAGTCTCTCTGATATTACACAAAAAGAGGTCGAAGAGTATCAGGCAAAGAGGAGAGAACAGATTGCGGCGGAAGAGTCTATGAGTCCGGTGGAGCGGTCAAAGGCATCCCACAAGGCGGCGATAGAATCAGCAAAGAGACAAGAGATAGAAGAGCAAGTTGGTTCTGTTCCGTATGAAGAGTATATGAAGGGGAGATTCGGAAGTAAGAAGGGTTAGACTAGCTCGCAAGCACCGCCAGCACAAGCCACAGTTTGAGATCTTGTCGTTGTATCCTTTTCCTCTACCACACTTCTTAAATCCATGGGTCGGAGTTGTTTGACGAGTCGCTTGTACTCTTTCTCGCTGCATTCTTCCATTGGCATTTGCTTGTAGACACCGCCGTCATAGTTCATGAAGGTGAGAGACACAAAAGAGTCTGTGTTGTTCCACCACCAATCCCGAACCATTTGCCATTCATGTTTTTTGACAGATACGGTACAGCTTATGTTGTTTGTGTTCTTTCCGGTGACGTGACCGGGGGAGATCCAGTTGTCATAGAAGTACTTGACGCGCTCTAAAAGAGCCATGGCTCCCTCATCACGCATGATTGCACCATCTGGCGCGGCTTGCGGGAGAGTAATCACAGATTCCCTCTCTGGTCGATACGCGGACGGCTCAACAAGCCAGGGGTGTTCATTCATCAAATATTGGTAGACTGGTTCGGTGTGTGTGACGGTGATCCGTCGTTTCCAGAAGGGACTGTGGTAGGGGTGGATGCCAGAAGACACGACAAGACCATTTGAGAGGGCAAGAGAGGACGTTCCAGATGGCTTAATGGTTGTGGACCGTTCCGCTTTTGTAATGCCGAGAAGCTTCGCCAGACGCTTATTTTCAGCCAGCACAATTTTTGCGGCGCGTTTGAGGTTGAGACCCAAAATGTTCCCGCGAGAAATACCGGTCATTCCCACGCCAATAAGACCCGCTTGCTCGGCTCTTTCTTTCCAGATGGGGCGAAGGAAGGGGAAGTCTGTGTATGTGCCTTGAATGGTCGCCAGCCTTGAAGCAATCAGCGCTCGCTGGTCGAGGTCTGTCTGGTTCTTGACGTTGCTCGCGTTGATCTCATCCAGGTTGCAAAAGAAGTTGCTAGGTCCGCCAATTTCACCACAAGGGTTGCAACCCCAATCAAGATCATTCGTCAAGAAAATGTTCGGTTCGCCGCTTAGGGAGTTTTCCAAGAGATCCCAGATTGCATTGACTTGATCTCTTCGGTCGTGGAGTTCACTGCGCAAGACCACGGCGGAGTTGTTTGCAAGCGAGCGCTGGAGGTTGTCTTTCCACCATTCGCCGCTCTTACACTCCAACATCTCTTTGTCGTCAATGCTGAAAAGGGCGATATAAGAGGAACGACGGACACCGCCAGAGAGAACGGCGTGCGCAAGGTGACAAAGAATGTCGTGACACTCCAGTGTTGATAATTTCGAACCAGGAGCCTTGTTCACCAGTATGTTCTGTATCTCAACAAGCGCAGTGCTTAAAGGACCAGGACCAGGCGCGATCCCCCCGCTGGTAACGATTGGTGATCCGGCTGGTCTGACTCCGCTAAAATCGAAGATTGGAAAGCGCTTACCCCGCAAAAAAGCATCGATCAACTTCCCCACAGCAAGGGACCATCCCTCGATTGAATCAGGTACTTTGTACGTGAAGGGTTCGTCTGGCTTTTGTATCTTTGGAAGCTTCGCCACGTGTTGTTGTTGCACGCTGTACCCAACGCCGCAACCAGACAACAAGAGGAACATAATCTCTTGAAACACGTCTGGATGGTCGATGTGGGTAAAAGAACAGTTGTACAGCCTGCAGTTGTTGCGCTCGATTGCTTCCCCTGCAAACTGCATTGATCGCATCGCGGGGAGTACTTTTCGGTCAAAAACGTACTTGTAAGCCTCTGAGATCTCTTGTGCGAGCCGGGGAAATTTCTTGACATGCATCATCAAGTTCCGGCTAACGGTTTCTTTGTACTCTTCCCTTCTTTGCTGGTCTGGTAGGTATTTGGCGTACTTCATGTGATGGATGAGCCGCGCCATGGTTTGGGTTGAAAGGTTGGTGTGTGTTGTCATTGAACGTTCTTCTCCTATGGTTTTGAGGCGAAAAAAACTGTCCTATCTTGTATCCCCTATCATCGGTCTGTATTCGGTCTGTCGTCTGTTCGGTAGACGCTACCGCCCACTGTGCGAGGTGGTCTTACATTTTAGATGCTTTCTTTAATAGAGACAAGAAAAATGTAGAAATGCAACCATTTGTGTTTGATTTCTTGGTGCTTTTTATGGGGTGCTTCTGGTTACTCTTTTGTGAGCGGACCTTTTTCCTTGATTTTGTTGGGGTTTCAGGTCGTAGTTGTCAAAAGGTGGTTTTATTTCACTGGAAAACGGTTCGTTTTCGGATAAAAATGTGTCTCTAATAGGTAACGCTGTTTGTTTTCATGCTCGCGTGCTGATAGTTAGGTCCTAACCTTTTCCGGGTGTCAGGAGACAACAATCTTCAACAGCCTTGCACCCCAGAAACGAGCATCAGTTAACAGTCTTGAAACAACAAAAGGAGTTGTTATGAAGGTCAGAATATACGGTGAGATCGATGTTCCGGACGGTTCTTCTCGTGAAGACCTGAAGGATTTTTTCAGTGTGGTCGGTATCGAGCTTGGGTGTGGCTTGAATTACATCCAGGAGAAGGAAGTGGAGCGCACAATTCGCGAAGTTGTTCCTGGAGAGAACAAACGATCTGCAAGAATCACCATGGAAAAGGAACAAAAATAACCTGAACAGCCGAAAGGATCAAGACAATGGGTTTTTGGAATTTTATGGGTCAGTCGTTGGGTCTTTTGGGTCGTGTGATGCGTATCGATAACAAAGAGCGCCGTTTTGGGTCCGATCAGAACTATCTCGTGGTGCAAGTAGAACATGATGGAAAGGCGATCAAAGACACCAGCACCGGGGAAGAAGAAGTGTTGCTTATGACAGATCATGAGTTCGAGACCATGCGAGACCGCGCCAGAGCCAATCCGGAAGACGTGAAGGCGTTCCTTGAGGCGAACAAGGTCAGAGATGGTGTTGACTGATTAAAAGGCGCACAAGAGGAGCGCCGTTACAATATTGACCGGTTTTATTCATCAGGGGAGATGAAGAACATGGCAACAACAAAAGCATACACATATGACAAAGATGGACACCTAACAGGACAAGAATACGTAGACTTGGTTGCTTCTGATAGCCAAAAACACGAGGTGACCGGATCAGTAGACAAAACGGCGGAAGTCGTGGCGCAACTAAACGCGCTGAAAGATGTGGTCTCTGATGAAGTGCTCTTGAAGATCCGAGACCTGGAACAGCAACAAGAGCGACTAGAACAGCAAAAGGAACAAGAGAGGTATGAAAAGACAGAAGGTCAAAACCTCTCTGTCGGTGACGTGGTCCGCCATAAGTTCACATCCTACGGAACCAGCATGGGTGTGGTCACGATGATGCAAGACCAGTTTAATGTGACCATTGACTGGTGTGCAAAAGATCCTCTTTATTACCCTTCGGATTGCGAACAAACTTATAACCTGGAAAGAGCGCCGCTTCACGAATTTGTTATCGCGATGCAGAAGAACGGCACGCCAGAGAATACCCCCTACAAAAAGGGAGATCCTGTTTGTTCTCCCAACTACTATCCCGGAAGTTACGGCGTTATACAGGACGATCAAGCCGAATATGACACCTTTGTGAACGTGGATTGGAAAATTATCGAGTCTGCAGCATATCCGCTTATATACATTGATTCGAACCAGCTTGAACGTGTCCCCTTAACAGAGTATTTGTCTCTCTTAGAAGAACACAACAAGGTGAAAAATGAGGATTTCAAGGTTGGAGATCCCGTTTATTCGCCGCTTCATTTCCCGGACTGGTACGGCGTTGTCTTACAAGACCAGGAGCCGGGTGCGGTCATTGTTCGTGTAGACTGGAAGGTTTGCGCTGATATTCCCCCTTCGGTTGACCTTGTGGATGAAGTGAGTCCAGACAACTTAAATTATCCGCTGGAAGAAATCGACTATCGTAAGTTGTCGCGGATACCGTTATCAGAGTATCTTCATGTTCTGCAAAACTACCAGGAGGAGCAAGAACAGGCAAAGAAGGAGAAGGAGAGAGAGGAACAAGAGGAACAACTTCGGCGCATGAAGGCGGAGAACGAAGCGCTTCAACAAGAGCTTGCCGAGAACGCGCAACAGACCGCCACGCTTAACATGAGCTTTGAACAGGTCTTGAAGCGCCTTGACGAGCTTGAGAACAAGGAACAGACCCCAGAGGTCATGGAAGAGATGGAGGCGCTGGAACAAACTGAAGTGATGCCTGTTCTGCATGGCATGAGCAAGATGCAGATCGCGATAAAGTTGGCGGCGGCGGTCGGCAAAGGAATCGGAAAGGGTGTCGTGTTCCGGCTGGCGCAGTCCCTTGGCAATCAGTTCGGCGTCAATGTAGAATCGTTGATCAAGTTCTTTATCGGGTAACTTTAGGCGATCCAGTCAACAGTTTTGAAATGTGATGCGTATTATATTAATAGCCTTGAAAGGAGAACAAGATGAGCGATGAAGAGACCACAAAACGAGGTCCGTCCTGGAAGTTTTGGGCAACAACAGCTTTCAGTATTATCGGTTTCCTGGTTGTCACAATGGTCGGATATTACGTGAAAGTAGTCTCTGACAACATGAAGAAGCAACACAAAATGTCAGTTGCAGCATTCCGTTTGTTGCGGTCACAACAGAACCAGATGATTGCCATTGACCAAAAGGTTGATTTGTTGGGGATGCGCGTTTATGGAAAGAACTACGACAAGATAAAATCTCTTATTGAAAAGTACCACAAGGTCAGTTCTGAAGAGAAGACAATGCGGTTGTTTCGCCTCTTTGCTGAAGCAAACAAATCCGCCGCAGGTCTACCGGATAAACGATTCGCAAACAAGGTAGTCAAAAACATGCCTTTTCCACCAGCCCGGAAGAGACGCCCCATGCGCATGAAGACACCTGTCCTTATGCGTAAGATCAAAAAGATAATGGCGAAACCGTGACTCTTTTCGAGAAGGTCAACAGCTACGAACCCAATCCGCATTTTGTTAACAGTCTTGACCTGTATGCGGCTCGATATCAACAGCCTTGAAACCGTATCCGACCGATATCAACAGCCTTGAACTTAGATTCTGACTCGGTCAATAGCCTTGACCTTGTAAGTCACACTAGTCAACAGTCTTGAACCACCCCTAGTCAACAACCTTGAAAACTTTTTTATTGTGAAACGGTACGCTTTTGACAAAAGGTGTGTCTCTATAAACATGGTTATGGCGTAAAGAACAATTTTCGATAGCTTTGAACATGGAGAGGATAGAATGGAAAAGAAAGAGGACGGGACAGTCAAGGGGATGTTGAATGTAAAAGGAGACCTAACACCAGAACAACTAGATGTGTTCAAGGAAAAATGGAACAAAGTAGTTGCGGACGGTGAAACAACGGCTCCTGAAATCGAGCCTATGGCTGGTCAATCCACAGATGATCATTACCTTCAACAAGCGGTCCAGGGGTCACTGAAATTGGGGCAATACTTCGGAGAAGAACTGAATGCAGTCATAGTCTACATGGGGAACTGCGCCAGTTCTTTCCTTGTGTACTGGACAAATCCGAAGCAAGAAGACGGCGGAATGTTGCCAATCGGGAGTGTCGAGATTGTACCAGATCGGCGACTGCACAGAGTTGATGTCCCTCGATTAGCCCCCGCCGATTACTGTTTCCATGTACACCCGTGGTATGTGTTACCAGACACACAAGAACTCCCCATGATATTTGGACAGGATTACTTCAAGGAAGCGGTGGCTTATCTCGTGGAACTGATCGAAAGAACATACGAAGAGCTTGCGAAGATGCATCAATAAGCGAGCCGATAACACGGCGAACACAGAAGGAGAACACAGAGAGATGAAGAAGAAAAAAGGACCCCCAGAGTTGAAGTTTGTGGAGCAAGGGAAATCCACCCTTTCCTTGTTGGGGATGAACAGGATTGGAACCAGCGAGCCGTGGATGATTATGCTCGGTTCTACCTCTGACAAGGACATGAATGACCTCATTCGCTGGTTAAACAATCACGGCGGGATTGTGGATGAACGCGGCGCAAGCGATACGCAATTCCACACCATGACGCCGTCTGAGATCCCATCGAAGATCAAGCCCAAAGAAGAGACCACCCCGGAACATGAAAAGCTCAAAACAGCACTGAAAAGTGATGAAGTTCCGCCCCCAGAGAAAGAAAAGCCTGTTCCAGTGTACGGCGGTGGTTTTATGCCTGAAGAGCCGGTGAAGCAAGAGACGGAGATCCCGGCGGATATCTTTTTGCGCCCCAAAGACAACCAGGTTGTGAAGGACGCACAGAAGGAGAGCGCTGCAACAGAAGCGCGGTTACAACAAGAGTATGAAGACTCCGCCAATTTCTTTGTGGGCGACTCCCCCGAAGATCTTGCAAAACAGGCGAAAGAGGTCCAGCGGCTGGTTGCAGAAGGTCACGCACGAGAGGACGGCGTTACGCTGGATAAGGTCGGTTCAGACCCTGGTGAAGAATTGAAGATCGAATATCTGGAGGAGTCTTTTGAGGAAGATGAGATCCCGAAGATGTCGAGCATGACGGTGACCCGTGGCGAACTACCAGAGAACAAGCCGACCTTGCTGGAGAAGATTGCAGAGTTTTGCGAGAAAGCATCTGAACATGTCCCGAAAGATGCAGCGAAACAGTTGAACAAGATCTGGCAATCTGTTAGTTTCGCCGCACCGGAAACCGGGAAACTTATGCTGCAAGAACTGGCTGATTTCCTCATTGACGAAGTCGGCGGTGAGAACGAAGAAGTCAACAAGATTTGGAACACCATTTTCAGCCCCGAGATTGCAAAGCTGGCGGAAGGGGATGATGATCCAGAACCTGCACCCCCCGCAGAAGCGGAAGCACAAGAGGTTCCAGATACCTCGAAGATTCTCACCAAAGAACAGAAGAAAGCGATGCTTGACGAACTTGCAAACAAGACCATGGAAGAGCTTCAAGAGATGCAAATTGATGTTCTTGGCGTCTTATCTGACCCGCGTTATGTGGTCTTTCAAGCGGTCTATAGCGGGATTGAACAACAACGTCCCCCGTGCTGTATTGAGTTCAACGCCCGGTGTCAAATGTTGGGTCTCAACGCTGCAAAGATCGGCGGCGCACAAGACAAGGACGATCCGAACTACATCAGGTGTCCCTCTTGTACGCTTCTGATGGAGGAAGAGATTGACCCGAACAAAGAGATGGAGTTCTCGCCAATCCTCTTGTCTTCCACCACAGAACCCGCTCAGATCGATGAAAAAGAGAAGTCCATGGTCTCTTCTGGGGATGATTCTCAGTTTGGTCTCTTCCTGGAGGTCAAAGGGATCGATTACCCCCTGCAACTCTTTCCAGCGGACCCGGAGTTGGTCAACAACTTGCGGAAACAAGATGAATGGTACAAAGCAACCGGTGATATAGAGGATATCGCCAAGGCAATCCACAGAGCAAAGGCGTGGAAAACTGGCGTAGGTCGCAACATGACCGGCTGGTATGTACTGACAAGCCCCCCTCCAACAAAGGAACAAAAGGAGCGTGGTATCACCGCTAACTGGTTCCTGTATCAAGAGCCGGAAGCGCTCTAACAACGGTCTCTATCCTTTCTTGCTACCACACTCACCTGATCTAATTCGGAGAACAAATCATGTACATTATTCGTGTCCTTGCACAGAATTTCTTGTGCTTCATAAAGATGCAATTGGACCTGTTAGATCTTGGGCTGATAAGCTTGTACGGTATCAACCACCGATCTACCAGTCAGAACAATAACGGTGCTGGCAAATCCGCGTTGTTTGAGGCGCTTTATTTCGCGCTCTATGGAAAGATGCTTCGGAACATCCTTTCGAAGGAAATACCCACACGAGCGTCAATCCTGGAGCAAGCTGGCGAGAAGACAAAAGGGACATTCTCGATTGTCTCCTTTGTCAACTCCCAGACAAAAGAGATCTACCAGGTTGAACGCTTCCACTCCCATCCAAAGCTCAAGAACGAACTGTTCTTGTGGCTGTACAATGACCCGGACGCGCCAGAACTCACAGAGGAGCCGATTGCGCTGATGGATAAACCCACCCTAGTGGCTCAAGATCTACGCGGCGCAGACAAGGACGAAACACAGCGGAAGATTATCAAGCTGATCGGCTTGTCTCGTGACATGTTCCGTCAAGTGACCTTGTTCGGTAAAGGCGGAATGCCGTGCTTTTCCGGGCTATCTGACACCGCAAAAAAACAGCTACTGGAAGAGATTTTGCAGATTCATCTCTACACGAAGGCGGAAAAGATCGCCAAGGATCGGCGCAAAGAGGAGAAGGAAGAACTCAGGGTACTGGCAAACAAGCGAATCCAACAATTGGAGATTATCGACCAAAAGAGGAGCCGGTTGATTGACCTGGTACAACGACAAGACCAGTGGACCCGTGACAGAAGCGCCAAGTTTGAAGCGCTTGGCAACCAGATCCGAGACCTGGAAAGAACGACGGAGAAGGAGCCGCCGTGTGTGACACAAGAGCAAATCGATGCAGCGAAGAAACAATTGGCGGCGGAGAATGATAACCATCAGGAGACAATCAAAGAGCTACAAGAGAAGATCCCCCCGTTGGAAAAACAGATCCGCGACGCTGATAAAGAGTACGCTCGAATAACAGCGGAACGAAGTGGGCTAGAGAAGGAAGTGAATCGCCGGTCAAAGCTCATTGATAGCGGTTCGTGTCCTACTTGTGGACAAACGGTGGATGATGCTGTTTTTCCCGGTTCTACGGAACTAAACGAACAAATAGATTCTTTGGTTGACCAACAATCCAAACAGTACACCGTTTGTCAAACACTCCCGGTGAATAAGCGCAATATTGAGAGGGAAATAGAGGCGGAGAAAGAGCGCTTCTCCAAGCGTTATTGGGAACTGGATCAGCAACATGACACCCTGTACAAGGGAAAGATCAACTATGACCAATGGGCTTTTAAACAGGAGCATAAACAACACGAAATTGATGCGCTGAAAGAGCGTGTACAGCAAACACGAGAAGAAATATCCCCCTTTGAAGAGCTATTGGCGAGCGAGAGAAAAGAGCTTGAACAGCACGTTCGGAAGGAAGAAGAGACCCGCAAAGAGAGAGACGCAGTTGACCAGGAGATCAAAAAGCTGAACGTGCTTGTGAATGTGTTCGGGACCAAAGGAATCCGCTCTTTTCTCCTGGAAAATCTACTTCCAGAGGTGAACGAGAGACTGTTCGAGTATGCCGACATTATGACCAGCGGCGAGCTTGTGGCGCAGTTGTCCATTCAGAGCGAGACCGCCAAGGGTGAGAAGCGGGAAAAGATCAGCATCATAGTGCAGACAAAGACCGGTGAGAACGTGCGTTATGAAAGCTGTAGTAGTGGCGAACAGCGGCGGCTGGATGTTCCCCTTGCGCTGGCGTTGCAAGATCTCAGCTTGGCGCGTGGTCAAGGTCTCGGCTTGAGTCTACTGGACGAAGTGTTCGAAAACGTCGATGAGGCGGGAGTTGAGAACATGATGGAGTTGCTTCATTGTGTCTCAAAGAGAAAAGGGATCAACACCACAATTGTAGTCACCCACAATGAACAGTTGAATCAGCGATTTAATCACGGTATAGTGGTTGAACGAGATGTGAACGGATCATCTTGCTGTTTTGGTGTGTAGGTTACAAACTCCCATCACTTCTTTTGTTTCGCTAATCTTTTACACACCAAGGGATAGAAATGGAGGTTTTTTCCATGCGACAAAGATTATTTGGCGCAATTGCCATCCAAAGGTTAGGTCCTAACAATCACGTTTGGACCCTAAAACAACAAAAATTGTTACCCCGCAAAAGAGATGTGCTACGATCTCCGGAAGGAGAGAAAGAGCTATGAGCATCATAATCCGAGAAGGAAGGGTTATCATACCAATTCCCGGTGTTACGTTTATCGGGGAACAATTCAACCTTCCTGAATCACATTTTGCGCCCGGTTCTGTCGGTGCTGTCGAGAAAATACTCGGGCAAGGCGGCGGACAAACCAAGGTCAAGATGAAGATTGTTCAAGGAAGGGCGCTCTCTCGTAGTGCAAGACGTGACCAGGTATCGCAACAACAGACCCAACAGCGAGCCTATCAAGACCCCTACGGCGAACAACATGCGCGTCCCCCTATTCCCCCAGAACTGCAAGCCAAGCTCAACGAGAGACCCCGTGACCGCTTCGAAAGAGGTTCAGAAAAGATAGTACAGGAGGGCGGAAAGCCGCACTTTGCCAATTTCGACCCACGACCACGAAGCGGACAAAATAACCAGATTGTTCAGAACTCTCCTATTGACCAGCACATGATGGCGAACCAGCAATCTGGTATGCCTTTTGATCAAGTGACAAAGAGCATCACAACCCCGATACAACAAGCACAACCGGTGCAAGTGTGGAACCCACAAGTGGCGGCGCAGAACATCACACAACAAAACTGGATGGAAGATCTCAACGCCGGTGCTCCTGGAGATCCTACCGGAGAGATCACAATAGACCCGAACACCGGACAACCTGTACAGGGAAAGCGCGGCGGATATCGGCGCTCAGATTATCAGGACCGCTGGCAAGGTCGCGATCAATACGGTCGCTTGCAAGATGCGTGGGGCAACACACCACCGGCGCTTATTCAGCAACAACAGGCACAACAACAAGCGCAAGATCCCAACATGGGAATCAGCCATCAGCCGCAAGACAATCAACCGGCACCACAACCACAACAACAAACGCAACAAAGGCGCTCTTCTCTTCCGACTCTAGTGCGTCGAAAGAGGGGATAACCATGTTTCGATTTGAACTACGACTCGCACCGGTTGCAAAAGGGCGACCCCGCTTCAATCGCAAGACAGGAACGACCTATACACCCGCAAGAACGGACAACTTCGAGAAAGAGATCAAGAAGGAAATAGAGCGGACTCTCGGCTATGGCGAAGATTACCCCGTTTTTATCTTGAGCGAAACGTTGGCGGTTGATCTGGACTTCGTTTTCAAGCGTCCGAAGGATATGGAAGAGCACCCTGCAAAGCACGGAAAGAACATTCTCTGGCGCGGTATCGGAGAAGACATTGACAACCTTGTGAAGGCGGTCTTTGACGGCTTAAACGGCACACTCTGGGAAGACGACAAACAAATTGTGGCGGTTCGCACGCGCAAATTTATCGCAGAACATGGAAGCTACCCCCGGATCTGTATCTATGTGAGACCCGCCGGACCCCCGCCGGAATATCTGTGTGATGCGTGGGGTGAAGAACTCGAACAAAATTGGCTCAAAATGGATATGATTATCCAGAACCCAGAACTGGCTGGTCAGTTCGGGATGGGAGAAACAAAGGAATGAACAACGACAACCAGAAACCAGAAACAACGGCACCCCCGGCAACTCAACCCGGCGGTGATATGTACAAGGACGATCCAATTATTCCAACGTGTCCAACATGCAAAAACCTAATGACACAGTGCAAGTGTCAACACAACAATCTGAAAAAGTAAGAGCCGGAAAACCACAAAGGACCCAACGACCCGGCGAATTACAACGAATCGGATTGTTTATTGACGCACAATCACTTTCCTACGGCATACGCCGACTCTACGGAAGAAAATCCCGCCTGGATTTCTTGCGTCTTCCCTCTCTTGCCCTTGAAAATTGCTCCATTACTGGCGATTATACTTTAAAGAAAGCCTTTGTTGTTCAACAAGGGAGCGAGAAGGTCTATGGTCCGCTGATTACTGCGCTACGCTCTTTTGGCTATGAAGTGGAGGTCGTGGAACATGGCAAACAAGACATGTTCATCACCATGCACATCATAAACATAGCGCCAACCATTGATCACATTATGCTGGTCACTGGAAACAAAAGACTCGCCCCCTTGATTGAACAGCTAACGGTTTGGAAAAAGGAAATGTCCCTTGTCACGTTTGAAGGTCTGTTTGAACCCGGCGTGGTCAATCAGGTCCTCATACAAGACGCTTGGCTACTTAAATGACAGCCCCCAACGGCTGATGGAGCAAGGTCCTCATGTCCGCTTCTGCACCCCTCATTCAACCGGTTGCAAGCCCGGTGGTACAACCAACAACAGAACAGACACAGAAGGTCTTGACGGCAAGCCAGATCCCTCCAAAGCTGATGCAAGCCTACATGAAGAGACGACTCCCCTTGTGGGCGGAACATAGCGGCGTGGAGGTCGATGAGAACCCGTTCTCTTTTGCCGGTCACGCTTATTTGTACCCGCTCTTCTCTGACCGCTCAGAGTACGTTGTGCTGATGAAGGCGGCGCAGATGGGTGCAACCATCTACATGATGCTAAAAGCCTTCCACATGTCTCTCTTTCACGCTTCGTGGGGATTTGACCACCCGATCAAGATCGGTTTCTACTTCCCGGACTCCAAAGGTATCGGGCGCGTGGTCAAGGATCGCGTGGTCCCCCTGATGAAATCTTGCAACGACCTACGCCCCTACTCCAAGGAACAGCGTCAAGATCTCCGCCCCGTGGGGAAATCGTCTCTCTATTTCCTCTACATGGGTGGTCAGTCCACCAAAGACTCCGTCCCCATGAACGCGCTCTTCTTTGATGAGGTCCGCCTTGTCAAAATCAGCGAGATCTTTCAAGCCTACGCTCGCGTGCTTGCGTCAGTCCCCTACCGCTACAAACATCACGTTTCTACCGCTGGTTATCCCAATGGCGATATTCATAAGCTCTTTCTAAACACGGATCAGAAGTGGTTCTACACCCGTTGTCACGCTTGCAATTGCGAACAAATACTGGCAACGGAATTCCCGAATTGCATGGCGAGACACACCAAGGGACCGAAGAAAGGTCAGTACTATATCCAGTGTAAGAAGTGCAAAACGGAACTGGTCAACACACAACGCGGTCGCTACATCGCACACAACCCCGGACATGCGAACTCCGGATTCCAGATCAGCCAACTGATCAGTAGCAAGACAACGCCAGATGAAATCATGTTCGAATACGAGAACACCACGGACATGAAAGAGTTCTACAACCATATGCTTGGCATCCCCTTTGTAGACAAAACAAACAAGCCGATTGAAGAGGAAGACCTTGACAACAACGTTGATCCTCTCGCTGTTTGGGGCGATTATATCGGCGTGAACTATATGGGTGTTGACCAAATGATGAACATGAACTACGTGTTTATCATAAACAGACAAGGCGACAAGCGGCGGATCGTTTGGTTCGAGATCATCGAAGATTCTCACCCCTGGAAACGCACTGGCGAACTGTTAGAAAAGTTTGATGTTGAGGTCTGTGTGGTGGACGCTATGCCCCACAGTAACGACGCGCTGAACTTCGCCAACGACTATCCCAGAAAGGTGATCCTTGCCTACTCAAACGAATACAACGATATGGTCTCGTGGGAAGAAGGCAAGACCAAAAAGAAGCACAAGAAAGCTCGCCCGGAAACAGTCGCCAAACGCCGAGTGTACCTGGATCTCTACAAATCCATTGGCTACACCATTAATCTGATTGTCAAAAAGAAGATGGTTTGGCCTGATCCAGACAAGCAAGTACAAGAGTGTCACCCCTACGGCGGCGGTCGCAAAGACAACTATCCGATCATGCGAACCCACGCATATCCACACTTCGCTTGTCCTGTTCGTGAGAAGGTCGAGGTCGAAGAAGAGACCGGGCGCTATAGAATGAGATGGAACATGGTCGGAATGGACCCCCACAGCCTTGACGCGCTCAATTTCGCCGTGTTTGCATCTGAAAGAAAGGGCGGCGGTTTCTCATTCTCGTTCTAAGGAGACTCGCAAGCTCATTCTGATAAGCTCACAGAGTAAACTAAAATTGGTTAGGTCCTAACTTTTAGCTTACTTTTTAGCTTGTTTTTTCCAATAACATGCCGATTTTATTAGAATCGGTTTAGCTTACTTAGCTTACTCCTAAGTAACAACCCGTTTGACAAACGCCCCCAAACGTTTTGTCTGAAATCATAGGTAAGATCATGAAAGAGACCATTCTGAAACCACCGCGCCACGGTAGTAAACTCCTTGCTACACCCCCAAAGGTCACCGCCAAAGCGATGGTCAATCGCACCCTGTTCCGTGTCCTTTGTTGCGGAACATTCATGCAACAAATCTACGTGAAAGCGTTCCAGAAACAACACGGTCAACCCTTTCCCTTGAGTCAAGTAATCCTTGAATGCCCCCGGTGCAAACACCAGATACAGCTTGATCTGGTCAACTCTGACCAGTTCACAAGAGCCGCGCTTCTCCCTTATGTACATTATGGCGTGGAATGTGAAGACGACCCCTAGCACCCTTCGTCAATAGCCTTGCAAATGCCCCTCAAACGGAGTTAACAGCCTTTGACGGAAAGGAACTGTAACGAAAACAGCCTTGATAAAGAAGTGAGAGCATCATCATCAGCCTTGACCACGGGTAGGATTACGGTCAACAAGCCTTGAACCGCTCCTCAATTGGAGTCAGTAGCCTTGAACTACAACCGCATCATTAACAGCCTTGAAGCGGAGTTCCGCATGGTCAACAGCCTTGAAGAGCATTCCGAATGGTCAACAGCCTTGAAGAGCATTCCGAACGGTCAACAGCCTTCGCTTGGTGCTACGAGAAGGAAACAGCCTTGTTTATGGCGGGAACATCGATCAACAGCCTTGCAGCGAAGTTCCGCATGGTCAACAGCTTTGCAAACTTTTGTACCCGAAAACGGTACGCTTTTGACAAAACATGTGTCTCTATTAATAGCCTTGCACTACTCCCGAGATAGGGGAAACAGCCTTGCGATTTGGTATAACATATAGTCAACAACCTTGAACGAAGATCAACGTTTTCAGTCAACAACCTTGCGGCTTGAAGTGTAAATGATCAACAACCTCGAACCAGGATGTTACAACCAAGATCAATAGCCTTGAAATGGAACAGCGGACCCCCAACAACGAATGGAACACATTGAACAGGAGCCACGAACAACATGCCCCCTTTAGTAGATAAGAAATGCCCCTTCTGCGCCGTATGGGATGGATTCACTCACGACGGAGAACCCATCGAAAGAGAACTCTACCCCGAACAACTTCTACCCTATATCACAAGAGGATTCTCACCAGATGAAATTGCGTCCGCTCTTGACGCACCCATCGAAGCGGTCGAACACTCCATCATGCTGATCCCTCAAATGATGACCTGGAGAAGACAAGAACTCAAACATCACTACACAAAGAACCCCGAAGAACAGAAAATGAGCCTTCCTGAAATACCCACAAACATCCCGTCTCAAGCCCCGAATCACATCCAAGCTGCACCCGCTATCTCGCAACAAGAAATGTTCCCGCTACCACCCCCAACAGAAACAATACCCACAAAGTAAACAGACAACCTTCACAATGACCCGGAGATCAACCCCATGAAACAACCCCTCAAAATTGCGTGTCTCGGTGACGCGCAAACAAACCACTGGTTCGAAAAACTTCGCTACCAGCTTAAACAATTTATCGACAATACACTCGCGCCAGATCACGATCTGACCTTCTCTTTCCTACGCTCCTCACTACCCTCTGACCTCCAATTCTTCCCCACTGAATTGATACGAATCTATGGACTCAGACACCTCCATTACAATCACCAAATTCAACTCGCATCACAAGCGAATCTGACCATTATGATCGGCCAAGATTACCACCCGCTCGATGATTACACCAAAGACTTCTTCGCCAAAATTACACAAATATCACCCAACATCATTCTCTGGTTTACACCCGATCACGCTGAATCGCTAATACCCTCCAAAGCTCAGATTGAATCCAAAACCAACGTCATACCAGCTTCACATATGACCCCAGAAACTCTCGCCAAATTGACTCTCTATCTACTTACACCAAATCGACTCCTATATGCAAAAGACCAAACCACCGAACAAACAGAAACAGATGAACCGCCAGATACCTCCACCGCACCTACACAAGACGATCTAACTCCCCCGCAGTAAATACAGCACCACGCCACTAAATCGATAAAATGAACACAAAACACATTTGAAACACCTAAAATCATAGAGGTGGAACACCGAAAGATTAGATGGGAAACACCAAATTGTTAGGTCCTAACCCTATCGGTGTTCCACCTCCTAACCCCATCAGCGTCCCGCCTCTAACCATAGCCGCCCCGCTCCGAACATACTCAACACCACGACTCCAACCACCACAAAATTACCACAAAATTACTTATCCGCTTGCCCACAAACTACAAAACAAGCTATGATCTAAGACACCACCAAACACAAGGATTACACCACCAAAATCACAACCACACACAAAGGAAACTCACTCAATGACTACACAACCACTTCATAACCTCAGTGACCTTCAAACTCACTCGTGGATGGATGAACCCAATAAACCTTTCCCCAAATATATCGCCGTTGAAGGTCCTATCGGCGCAGGAAAAACTACCTTCGCCAATCAACTCGCCTCTCTACTCGAATACAAATGCTTCGAAGAACCTACCTCCAAACATAAAAACCCTCTACTCGAAGATTTCTATAGAGACCAAAAAGCCTTCTCCTTCCCAATGCAAATTCAAATGCTTACCATCAGACTCGAACTCGAAAGATCCGCTACCACACAAATCGCTACTAACGAAATACCAGGAGCTATCACTGACAGATCCACCGATGGAGACTCCGTCTTTGCCTTCCTGAATTACCAAATCGGTAACATGTCAAAGACTCTCTATCAACTCTACCTACGCACTTTTAACATCATGAAATCTATCAGACCATACCCCGATCTCATTATCTACTTAGATGTTCCTGTACACGTTCTGAAAGAAAGGATTCAACAAAGAAATAGACCCTTCGAACAACAACTACTGGAACCCAATAACCAATACCTCTACCTTCTCGAAAGAGCTTACCAACAATTCCTCCAAGCTATCTCAGCTTTCTCCGCTACCGTCTCTATTCCATGGGATCAATTTCAACCAGCCTCTAACGTATGGGAACAAGTTCTCGCCTTCTATCAACACTCTAACCACTCACGATTCGAAAAGGTGCTCCTTAAACACTGATAGATACGTACACAATGACTAACCCAATACACAACAAACAACCAAAACCAACCAAAAATGACCCAACCTAAATGACCACTAAACGACCACTAAACGACAAAAACTAACCCAAAAAGACCACTAAACGACAAAAAAGACGGTGCCCCCCGTCCAGACCCCCGGCACCCCCGCTCGCACAACCTCTGTATTTTTTATTCGCCGCGCACGCTTAGCCGCCGAAGTGACGACTCTGCAAGTGTAGTTCGCCGCGCCCGTGGTTCCGCCAAAGTGACCGTATTATAAAGCTCATATTATACGGACCTATCTGGTAAAACGTCCTGTATGACAAGCGTCATATCATAAAGGAGTTCCTGATAAAACAGTCGTATCATACGGCGCTGTATGAGAGTCGCCGCCGAACAATACGGTCATTATGATACGGCTCATATAATACGGTGATTTTACAGGTAGGTCGTTATGATATGCCCTTTATAATACGGGCGTTTTGTCGCTGTACCCAAAAGGTTAGGACCTAACCAGTGTGGATCTAATGATATCAGCTAGATAAAGGGGTGCCTTGGCTGGTCACCAGGGGAGGAGCAACCAGCCAAGGACTTTTTCGAAGCTTCATGGGAATACAGACAGATCGAACTAGAAACGTTCAATGACACTTCGTATATTATAAGATCCTGCACCCCTGTCAACAGTTTTTGACTACCCTTCTCCGCCGATCCCGCTGGAGAGACCTATTTTCGTGGTTTTGTTCAGTGGTTTTTGGTCGAATCTTGTAGCCGTCACTCCTACAAATCTTGTACGAACCTGAACAGCCCCCGGCTGGTGTTTCGCCTTGGGAGACCGGCGCACTTTTGGATATCCAAATACCTGAAATTATTAGAACGGGCGATCCCACTGTTTTTGTAAGACAGAACCCGCCAATCCCCCAATCCTATACTGAACACACAGAAAAAGGGTGATCTGATCAGAGTCAGAAAAAAGTCTTGCCCTCACTATTTCAAGGGAATTGTTTTTTTAACCGGCACAAGGAGCCGCACGGCAACGTGAAACAGGAGCCAGACCATGAACATCTCAACCGACCTTAAACAAGCCGCCATCACAATCCGCAACCGTGGGCGTCAAGCCGCTGACAATAACCCTTCCAACGGTCGCCGCGTTCGCCGCGCCAAAGATATCTTCAAAATGGTGATGGACAATCGCCGCTTGTTCGCGTTCGGTGAGGTCGCCTGGATCACTCTCAAAGGTTCGCGTGGTGAGACCTACAGCCCCACTCTCCGCGAAGATGGTTCTTGTGTCTGTCAATGTGTCGATAGCAAGAACGGATTTCTCTGCAAGCATCGCCTTGCACTCGCCGCCGCCGTGATTGCTTCCGCCGCCAACAACCGATAACAAATACGCTTGAAGGAGCCGAACAATGAACATGAACACCGACACCCCGAAAATCTACGTTGCTGATCTCGCCGCTTACAATGCCGGTCGTCACAATGGTTGCTGGCTGGATCTCTCGGAACATGACCTTGACTCTGCACAAGAGGCGGTCGCTGGTTTGCTCGCAAGATCGCCGGTGGAGTTCGCCGAAGAAATCGCGATTCACGATCATGAAGGTTTCGGCGGCTGGCTAGGTGAGTACTCGGGTCTTGATTCCGCCGTTCGCCTTGCTGAGATGATTCAAGAGCACGGTCTTGAAAAAGTATCGGCGGCGCTGAACTACGGCGGCGGTGTGTACTACCTGGATGAAGCGGAAGCATACCTTGACCGCTACGCTGGAACCTACCCCTCCAAGCGTCATTGGGCGGAAGAAGTTCTTGAGATGGAGTTCAGCACCCTTCCAAAAGAGGCACAACGCAAGCTGGCTCTGTACTTCGATTATGAAGAGTATGCAGACGACCGCGAGACCAATGGGGATGTTGATTTTGTCGAAGATGGGAATGAGGTCCACGTCTTTTTGCACCGCGCCGAATAGTTCCGATTCACTCCGCTCCAATCCCAACAGATCCTAATCAATCCCACACAACCCGATCTACTCCGCTCCAATCCGCTCCAATCCCACACAACAAGGTTAGGACCTAACCCTTCTGATCAGAGCCAGGAACCCGCCAAAAGTGGATCACAGAAACACCCCTACAACGCACAAAGAGACCGGGATGAATACCAGAAGTCTCGCAAACCACAAAACGCCTTAAAAGGCTCGCCAGACCCCTTCTCGTTGTCTGTGACCTATAGGTCAACAAAAGGACCCCCAGAGAAAGGGTGTCGCTTGTACCGACCCCCTTGGGCGCTCTTGATCCCCCTTGGTGATCTCCAATCCCAGATCGTGATCCTATTTCATGGTGATCCTCTTTGGTGATCCTGAAAAAGATCAGAGTCAGAAAAAAGTCTTGCCCTTGTTTTTGTAAGCGCACTGATTTTTTCTCAAACGGCAACAAGGAGCCAGACAATGAGACCGACCGACCTTCAAACCGCAATCGACCTTTTCGAAAGTACAACTCTTCTTTGTTCCATCTACAATCTTGATTTTGAGCCGGGTCGCGAGCAACGTGACCTCATCGCCCACACTCTCCGCCAAATCGCCGCTGGCGAGCGTCTCTGTCTCTTCCCCGGCGCTGCAGGCACTGGCAAAACCACCACTCTCAAGCTTCTCCTTCAGGTTCTCACCGACTGTCGCAACACCGTCACCAACGCCGCACCGACCCACAAGGCGGCGGGTCGTTTTCAAGAAGCCCTTGGCGCTGACTTCGCAGACAAGAAAGTGGTCACCGCCCACTCCATCGTTTACGCCGGTGCTGAAGAGATTCGCGAAGAAGAGGTTGAGCTTGACGAAGATGGTAACGAGGTCGTCAAGGTCGCCGAATTCGGTGATGAGCTTGCTTTCAATCGCCGCGAGCCTGGAACCGCCAAGGTCGGCAACATCCTGGTGATTGACGAAGCTTCAATGGTCGGCAAAGAGTTCGCCGCCGATATCTGGAACGCTCTTCCCGAGACCACAAAAATCATCGCGGTCGGCGACCCCCACCAACTTCCGCCGGTCAAAGAAGAAGCCGGATTCCCCTTGCACGAAGCAACCGTGACTCTCTCCAAGGTCTACCGCCAAGCGGAAGCTTCCCCGGTCCTGAACGCTGCAACCAACATTCGCAACCGCAAGGTCCCCTTCACCTACAGCCGCGTAGCCGATTTCAAAGCGGGTCAAGCGATTCTGGACCGCGCCGGTGTTCGTAGCCCCTGGATGGACAGTGGACAAGCTGGCGAGACTCTGGCGAACATGTTCCGCGCCAACAACGGTGACGCCGCTGCAATCGTAGGCACCCACGCAACCCGCACCGAATTGAATGACGCAACTCGCTACTTTCTCGGCATGCCACGCCGCAACGAAGGTCCGCAAGTAGGCGAGCGCCTCATCTGTCGCGCCAAGGGTGGCGGTCTCAACAACTCCGATGTGGTCACTGTCAAATCAGTTGAGCATGCTGACTTCGGTCCCAACTTCGGTGACGGATGGGTCTTGAGAGTCGCCAACGGTCGTGAACGAGAGGTCGCAGTTCTCCGCGCAACTTGGGATGGTAACTGTCAGCCCAAACATCGCGGTCTGGTTCCCTACTCCATCCAGAAGAACATGGAAGAGTTCATCGCGGAAGATATCGCCAAGCACGGCGAAAAGATTTATGCCAAGGTCGCCGAGAAACAGGACGCTTGGAAAGCTCGCAAGGACGAAGAAGCCGCCAACTGGTTAGTCGCTATCTGGACCGCTCAGGAAGCACGGAAACACGGCGCACACGCTCTTTACCTCAAACACTACCTGGCAAGCCTTGACAGTGGTTACGCCATCACTTGCCACGCCGCGCAAGGTTCTCAGTACGCTGAAATCATTGTTGTCGCGGACATGGTTGACTTCATCGCAGAGAACGAAGCGGATCAAGTTTACCGCTGGAGTTACACCGCTCTTACTCGCGCCGTCAAAAGCGCCATCGTGGTCCGCAAGGCTCGCAACGGCTGGTAGAGACCGGCGGGGGGGACGGGTCAGAAAAAGCCCGTCCCTCTCTTCTCCGTCCCTTTTCCGCTGATCTTCTGACCGGCGCAGAGTCAGAAAAAAGTCTTGACCTTGTTTATGTAAGTGCAACCCCTTTTCCCTCATGGAGGATTGGATCGATGGAAAAAGCTAAGCTGGAAACGACCGAAGATTATGAGATCGCTCGATACACTCACAAGCGTCTCTTTGACACCGCATGCGTCAAGCTCGGAGTGACCCCGCGATTGTCGCCGCGCTACGGTAGCGAACCTCTTCGTTTTGACACCACGTTCTTTTCTTGGAAGCACGCCGGTTGTCCGACCAACATCACGCGCAAGCTGAAGGCTGGCGATGTTCTCTTGTATTGCCACGGTTTGATGAAGGTCGGTCGCAGTGGCGCGAAACAGACCACGGTGTGTCACCCGGACATTTTCAAAAACGGTTTGACCTTCCACAAGAGCGGCTACCAGGTCGATACAAGAACAATCAAAGAGTCCGCGCTTTTGATCCCGGCGGACAAGGTCGAAGAAGTTCAAGAGATCATCAAGGATCACTATCTCAGCTACTGCGGAAAAGCTTACTGGTTCGGTTACGAGATCTGGTATGACCTCTCTTTGAAGGTTCGCATTCTGGAAGCAATCAATGGCTGAGAGAGCCACGACAAGACACGGAAACACAAACAGACAACAATAGACCCGGAGGAGCCGAAAGGTGACCCCAGACAAGCGGAGGATTGGAACAATGGCAAGGCAACGACGCAAGGCATCTTCGAAGGCGGAATTGGTTCAGGAGTTGAACGCGGCGGGATTGGGATTCACGGCGAACGTTTGTGTGAACTACCAGCGCAAGCCCACAACGAAGCTTCGTAATCTGGCTAAGCTGGTCCGCCGTGGCTGTGTTGTGTACCATGCGCCGTTTGATATTGATCAGATTGTGGTGGACGGACAACAGTTTTCTCTGAGCTACCTGGATGCACTTTGCTAGAAAGTGTGTCTCTACCAACAGGACCCTAACGAAGTAGGAGCGGGATCGATGAAATTGCAAGCGAACCAGAAACAAGGCAAGACCCAATTTGTTCCGGAACTCATTCACGAAGCGACCCGCGCCCACGATATGATTACGGGATTGGACAACTTGAAGAAGGTCCGGTCGCAGTGTACCGGCAACCCGGTTATTTATCAGGCGGACCCGAAGCACAAGACCGCCGAACATGTTCGCTGGTACGGTTCCTTTGTAGCGTCCTTCTGTGCCCTTGAAGATCTCACTTTGGGCTGGAAGGTCTACTATCGGCGCAAGTGGCTTACAGCGCTTCCGGAGACCGTTGCATTCATCGAAAAGCTTCCCTTGCTGGAAGACTAGGATTGGTTAGGATTGGCGAAGATCGGACCAAAAGGGTAGGTCCTAACTATTTCAGCGCTTCGCTTCTAACTATTTAGGTGCTTCGCTTCTAACTTTTTCAGAAACCTTGTCAGATCTCGAAACGGCTAACGTCTTGCTAAGTAGGACAGACAAACAGACAACGGGAGATGGTAAAATGACGAAGCTTCAAGGGTTTACTTTGTACCTTTTCAGCACAGGCAACACCGAATTTGTGAACGGCGCTCTGAAGGCTGACGCCGTCCTTCATGGTTTCGAGACCTTTGCAGATGTTACGGATTACGTCTATGATCTGGAACTCCCTGGCAAGTGTCATACGATCAACATCTATGACCACAACACGGGGCGTCACTGGTCCTATGAGCACGATCAAGATATCTTTGAGTGTGATGATGAAGACGACAGTGATGCGCTGTTTGAGACCGTTGTGCGAGCCGTACCGGGCGACCAATCCGAAGTGGTTCGGAAAGCTTTCGAGATCTACCGGGATATCACGAACCCGGCGAAAGGAACAGATACATGAAAAAGCTGAACAGGGGACAAGAGTTGTTTGCGGTGCTGGTGCTCCGCTCGAAGGGCTGGAAGGTCAAGCCGTCCTTCCACAAGCAAAAGGTCCAAGCACTTCAGAACCGTGGCTTGCTGGACTCCCACGGGACCTTGACAGATGAAGGGTACGTAGCGGCGAAACAGATCCAGCGGCGGTTGTACTTCAAGGAATGTGCAAGGCTGTTATTGGATAGCCCGGACCCCGGCAAGCTGAACTACGCCAAAGAGCCGCGTGGCTATTATCCCTCGATTGCCTTTGAGGATATCCGCCGGTTTGGGTACGTCACAAGCGGGGCGGAGACTGTTCAGATCTTCGAGACCCGTTACCCCAACGAGGTCTTTATGATCGGGATGTACTCACTGACCCTTGATCCTGGTCCGCGCAAAGTAGACGAGATGATGTTCCAGGAAAAGATCTTTGCGACCATTCCGCGACCTGTTTTCGAGCGCGGCGGACCTTGTGTGCTGCAGTGGCAAGAGCTTGAAGAGTAGTCAGAAAAAAGGCTTGCCCTTGATCTAGTGTAACCCTTTGCGGATTGGAGGATTGGACAATGAGCAATTTCTGGGATGGACTGAAACCGGGCGAAGCGAAGATGCTTGTCGAGCATCACAAGACCGCCAACGAGCTACTGGATGAGCATAGCAAGCAACGCCAAGCGCTGTATCAGCCCGAAGCGGATCGAGAGTTCGAGGAACAGTGCGAGCACCTTGAGTCGTTTGAGAAGGAGCCGCAGACCTTCACCCTTGGCGAGCTTATGGATCATTGGGAGAATGACCACGTGGAGGAGTGGGGATATCTCGGCACAGAGAACCCTCCGGCGGACACGACGCTTCGTTTCAAGGTCCTTGGACCCAACAGCTACATCCTTGAACGTCAGTACGATGACGGGTCGTGGGATGTGTTTCTGGAAGACTTCATTCCCGAAGAACTCAAGCCGGAATGGATTGGAGGTTGACTGATGAAGGCGAAAAAGCTACGAGAAAAGCTAGAGTGGATCGCGGAGAAGGTCGGAGAGGTCTCTTGCGGTTATGACCCTGTCGCCGCGTGTTATGCCATTGAGGACCCCTTGGAGGAGTGTGTTGAGCTTGCCAAGGAACTGGAACAAGAGGACCAAGAGCAAGCGGAGAACGCAAGCCAGAATGGAGGTTGACCAATGAGCTACGATCATAACGTAGAGGCGTGGGATCGTCACTGCGCTGCACAAGAGGAATCGGCTGAAGGTGCTTGTCGGGATCACGCCGCGCCAATCCTTGGTGATGATGTGGACCCCGAAGAGTATCAGGCGGAGCATGATCTGGACTGCGCCGAGATGCCGTGCGCCGCCGGTTGTCCGTTGCTAGGCAAGCCGCAAAGCAACTAGTCGGTTCTGTTCAGTGTCAAGAGCCGCTCCGCGTCCTACAAATCTCGCGGAATCTCGCCAAAATCTCGCCGTAGTATTTTCAATCACTTAGGTCACTTCGGGTAAAAAATCTCCCCCTACGAGATAAAAGACTTCGCGCTTTTTTTGACCTACGTCCGGCGTAGGAATTGGACGGACGAATTTCGGTCAGTTGTTCAGTGATTCTTCGCCGGAGTCGCGCCGTCCGTTTTTCTGTCAGTTGTTCAGTAGTCTCAGATTTCCAAGGTCTGTTCAGTACTTCGGAATTTCGGTCAGTTGTTCAGTACTTCACCGCCGTCAAAAGTCATGCCAGGGGAAGCGCCTTGGGGTTAGGTCCTAACATTTTTTGTGTGTCGCCAAAACGACCGTATCATAAACGCCATATCATAAAGCCCTCTATGAAAAGCGCCGTATCATAAAGCCCGTATCATAAACGCCATATTGACAAGTTGTCATACAGAGCGTTTTGCAAAAGCGTCGTATCATAACGGTCATATCATAAAGCCCATATTGACAAGTTGCGCCGATCATCTGCGCCGTATCATAAAGCTCATATTGATAAGCTGATCTGAACAGCTAGGGGCTTTTGCCAGAGACACGTATATACAGAGCCGTTTGCGAATGTGCCGACAACGTGTAAATGAATAGCAAGGACGCATGTAGGGACGAGACGCCAGCCGCCAGCCGCATGCACCAGAGAACGCGCCGCAGATCGCTGATTAGGTCGCTTTTTGGCGACTTTCGGCGGCGATTTATGCCCCCCCCTATCCAAACTACAAAACGCAGATCGTAAGGTATCCCCTAGTGGGAATTCAGTTTTTCAGAGAAAAATTACAGTGAAGAAACAGGTCTACATTTTTCTGAGAAAAATTTGGATAAAAAAGTCATGTATTATTTCTGGCGTCAGTTTTTCAGAGAAAAAATTGAGACAGCGAAAGTGGGTCTGTGTTTGTCTGTGTTGTTAGAGGGGGGTGTATATGTGCGGGGTAAAATCTTGGTGTATAGGTTCATGATGGGTGTAGTGGTTACATTTGGAAAAAAGTTGTGTCTCTATAAGTGAACGTTTGGGATGGGAAATAGAAAGGAGCGTAGGGGAGATGGTACAGCGTGTGGAGGTAGGACAGGTTTGGGGTGGACGTGGGAAGGGTCATTCGTTTGTGATGCGTGTGAGTGGTGATCGAGTTTGGTCGGATTATCGAGATGAGGTAGGGGACACGCGACCGTATGTGACGGATCAATCTGCGGAGTCATTTGTGGAGGAGGGAATTTTTGTATCGGACAGGGAGGAGGCGTTGTTGGTAACGCCGGTGGAGTTTCGATGTTTGGTGGAGGGGTATTACGAGTGGTTGGAGTCGCGTGAGTTGTCGGGGTCGAGTTCCGCTGTGGGGTCCGGTGAGGAAGGCGGGGTCGAAGCGGGGTCAGGGGTGTTGGATCGAAGTGGTGGTTTTGTAGTGGAAGCTGGCGCACAGTGGAGTGATTTCGATGATGAGCGTCACGCGGTGGGAGTAGTTGTGGGGTCTGGAGGTGTGAAGATCGGGGTTGGCGAGAGCAATCGTGTCCGATTTCTATTACCGGTGGAGAAGGAGGGTGCTGATGGTCGTGTGCGGAAGGTGGGAGAGCGCGTGGTGTTGGAGGTTGGTACGGACGGTTTCTGTGCAGACAACGTTTTGTTGGAGGATAAGACTTGGGGTTTAAAGGTACACAGTTCGCATGACAAGCGGGTGTATCGAGCGATGTGTGATTTTTTGGACGGATGTGGTGCTGTCGAGGACCTGATATTTGTGATCTTGGCGGATGATGGTTCAGAGGTGGAGAAGTTGCGTGTATCGCCGGGAGGTTTTCATGTAGACGGTCGTAAGTTGGATGAAGGCGAGTTATTGCCGGATCATTTGCATGACGTGTATTGGAAGTTGATGGGAGTGATGGCTCGTGGTCGAGCGTCGTTACAAGAGCGTGTACGTGAGTTAGAGCGGATGTTAGATTGATGACGTTAGGAGTTTCACCTGAGTCAACAACCTTGAATGATGTCGGGAGTCCAAGTCAACAGCCTTGATTGTCTCATCTTGATAGTCAACAGCCTTGAGAAAAGGCTAAACCGTTGTCAACAGCCTTGAGCGGAACAGCGAAGGTGTCAACAGCCTTGAGCTTCATGACGGGTACGGTCAACAGCCTTTTTGCCCGTAATAACAGGGTCAACGGTCTTGAAAAGGTAAGTATGTATCGTCAACAGCCTTTTTTGAGTTCTTTAGGTAGGTCAACAGTCTTGAAACGGAGTAGATACGGGGATGAGCACATATTTTTTCACAGCGGACGAGCACTACGGACACACGAACATCATCAAGTACTGTGACCGTCCGTTTGCGACGGTGGAGGAGATGGATGTGGAGTTGGCTCGTTTGCACAACAGCGTGGTCACGGACAATGACATTGTGGTGCATGCTGGTGATTTCACGTTACGACGGGGCGAAGATGCGCAAAGGTATGTGGAGGCTCTGAACGGGACGCACATCTTTTTGCGCGGTAGTCACGACCAGTGGTTGGACAAGACAGCACATGAGATCTGGGAGAAGAAGCTTTCGGGTCAGCACATTGTGGTTTGTCATTACGCGATGCGAGTTTGGGGTCTTTCTCATTACAACAGTTGGCAACTGTACGGTCACAGTCACGGCGGTTTGCCTCCTGTTGGTAAACAATGGGATGTTGGAGTGGACAACAACAACTATCTTCCGTTGTCTTTGAAGCAAGTGACGGAGATCATGGAGACGCTTCCGGACAATCGGAATTTTCTCAAAAAAGCCAGATGAGTCAGATGAGCCAGACAAACCAGGAGAAGTATCGAGTTCACGAGGTGATCGCGCAGGCGTTCTTAGATGCTGACGTATCGCCGGAGGGTGACCTGGTGATCGAGATGAGTTACGGGTTGTACGGAGAGTTCCGCAAAGAGTCGGACAATGTAGGGTTCTGGAACATTCACGGGATCTATCCGGAGTTGGATTCGCCGGTTATACGGGAGTATCGGGAGAAGTTTGCAGGTGTGTCACCGCGTGTCGTTTGTCGGACAGATCTGAAGGGAGATGATGTGGTGGTGACGGATGTATCGAAGCTGTGAAGCTCCTGTCTGTGTCAACAGCCTTGAGTTCCGTCATTGGCGAAATCAACAGCCTTGAGCGACAACCTGCAGATAGTCAACAGCCTTGCGCGTATCTCTGTGGAGAGATCAACAGCCTTGAGAACCGTTATCGAGGATATCAACAGCTTTGTTTGCGTAAGAGACGAAATGTCAACAACCTTGGGCTATGAGGTTTCGGAGGGTCAACAGCTTTGAAAAGATATCTCACAAGGGTCAACAGCTTTGTTTCAGTGTTTCAGAAAGTCAACAGTCTTGAACCAGAGACGGTTTCGAGGTCAACAGCCTGGGGAGAAGAGAGATGAAATTTGAGATATGGGAGACGGCGGACGGTGATGCTGGTTTGGTCCCGGAGAATCACACACAGAAGGATTTAGCTTTTGGTGTGGATCGGAAGCATGTAGAGTCTTTTGAGGCGCTTTCGTGGGCGGCGGCGATGCAGCACTACAATGACCGTTACAATTTTGGTAAGTACAAGCCGCTATGTCCGGAAAGTACGCACCCTTACAACGGGGAGAAGTTAACGGGTGATGAGATTTTGAGGTTGTATCCGGTCTCTTTGCAGTGGATGGAGGACGGTGAAGACAGCTATTGGTTGGCGTGGCTACCGGATTTCGGTCACAGCGCATGCAGTCAAACAGGAGAGACACCGGGGGAAGCTGTAGAGGAGTTGGGTAAGGTCGCGGAGGGTGTGCTGGCGTATTACATTGAGAAGGGACTGGAGGTTCCTGTAGCGCGGAGAGATCCGAGGGTATAAGAGCAATATCCACGTGGGATCGTCAAGGGTATCAACAGCCTTGCGTCATTGATTTGTCCTTGTCAACAGCCTTGAAAAATCAGAGACGAGGGATCAATAGTCTTGAAGCGGTATTCCCACGAGTCAACAGCCAGGTAGAAAAAGGAGTCTAATGTCAACCGCCGCGCCCACTTTGGACAGACGCATCAACAGCCTTGAGCGTATTTCTGTAGAGAGATCAACAGCCTTGAAGGAGCCGGTTCGATGGATATAAGTGAGACACAGCGTTTGATGTTGCGGCGGAAGTATGCGCGGACGTATGTATTGCAGATGGTGACGGAGATTCAGCGGGAGTATGAGTTTGGTGGTTTACCAAAGGAGTTTTTCAAGGAGTTCACTTTGCTGGCGCTGTGGCAACAGATGTGCTGTGTGACGGAAGAGGGGATTTTGGACTGGATGCGCAAGTGGGATGATTTGTTGGAGAGCTACAAGATGCACAAATCGCTATTGGCGTTTGTGTCGCGGGTAGATGCGAGGTTCTTTGAGGACGTTTTGGAACAAGAGCAACAAGAGAAACAAGAGGAGTGAAGGGAAGATGGAACAGATTACAAAGAAGAAGTACAAGGTTTTCATGTTTTATGCGGGTCGTTACCAAGGGGAGCACGGGACGAAAGAGCGAGCCGATGAACTGGAAACGCTGTTTAACCAGGGGTGGCGAATTGACAAAGAACAGTCTTTGGGCGTCACATCGATGATGCGTGACGGTATTGAGGAGTCCGTTCCCGTCCACATGTTCATTCTGGCTCGTGATGAGGTCGTGTTGGATGAGCCGGTGGTGGTAGCTCATGAAAGAGCTTGAAGTTGAGATCCGTATTCGGAGTAATTTGCTGAAGGAGAGACGGACGAAGTTAGGTTTGACAATACCAGAGTTGTCTTGTCTTCTGGGTGTTTCAGTGGCGTCTTATTCGGAACTAGAACTTTTGAAGGTTTCTCCGGTTACTAAGCGCGGGGTGTGGCGTGTTGCAGCGGTTGCTTTGGCTGATTTCTATCACGTATCTCTGAAGGAACTATTTCCAGATGCTGTGATGGATATAAAGAAGAACGTGATTCGCTCGAAGCTGAACAAGGATGAGATAGTTCCGATGTTAACGGGGCACCAGGAGCGCTTGTTGAGTTCGCCAGACCAGGTTTTTGATAAATTGGAGTTACGTAGTCAAATCGAGAAAGTATTGGATACATTGTCGCCGAAAGAGGCGTTTATTCTAAGAAGTTATTTTATTGCTGGAAAAACGGAGCGAGAGATTGGTGAGTCTCTTGGTGTTGGTGCTGGAAGAGTCAATCAGGTCGGAGCGAGAGCATTACGCAAGATTCGTCATCCATCACGATCAAAATATTTAAAGCCCTTTGTATCAGACGAGTCATTGTTTTGTTCGCTGGATGACCAGGTAAGTGATTTGACAATTATGAATGACGCAGCGGTTGAAACATATAAGCGACCGATGACAAAGGAAGATGGAGAGCCGCGAGGTCGAATTTTCAAATGTTGGTATTGTGGGGAGGATGAGCAAGACGACCATTTGATTTGGAACAGCAACAAAGAGGTCTTTTTGTGTGTCTCTTGTGATGTTGCATCTTCTTCTTTGGCTCATCCTGGGGCTGGTGGTTTGTGGGAAGAGCCGGATAATCGTCAAAGGTGGGGATTAGGAAGCGGGATTGAAGAATCTCATAAAAAGAAATCTGTAAAAAAGAAATCAAGGAAGGAGAACAAAATGAATAAACCGACCATACCGAGAAAGGAAGGCTTGCCGAAGATCATTATCCCGATGCTGCGGAAGATTCGAAATGAAACCGGTATGTCTTTGGACGAAGTTACTTTTCACACAGGCATTTCCACAAGACAACTTTCGATAATCGAACGCGGATTATCTCGTAAAGTCGCGGACAAACATAAGAAGGCACTCGTTGCTTTGTTTGACTGTCCTGTGGAAGACCTCTTTGCGGAAGATAAAGAGGCACAAGATGGATGAGCACGAAGTGGAAGAAGCGATAAAGAGCGCTTTTCGGAGTTTGTCACTGGAGATTTCATTGGACAAGGGTGGTATGTCGAGTCAGTCCTTGAATGTCAAGTTGATGTACCAGGGTGATGGAATGATTTATCCGGAGGAGATCGCTTCGGATTCGATTTCGGTGATGGAATTGAAGAGCGTTTTGGGTAGCTGGTGATGGACAAGAAAGAAACAGACGTAAGTGGACCGGTGGTCTATCTGGTGAACGGATACGATTACGAGACCTGTATGCACTTCTATGCAACGATAGATCGGGAGTTGGCGTTTGAGTTGCGGGACAAGTGGGGTTCTTTGTTGGATGACTTGCGCCAATGGGAAGCTGAGTATGATGCGCAACACCCGGAGGATATGGACAAGCAAAGTGCGTTCTACAAGCAACTGATTCAGTTCGCGAAGCGCTGTTATCCAGATATACCGGTTTCTCCGGGTACGTTGATGTTTTGTCGTGGCGTTTGTGTGGAAGAGGTTCCGCTGGTTTGGCGGGAGCATATATGATGCTGTTACAGGGGATTGCGAGATGAACAAACAAGAGATGGTATTTGTGAAACAACGGGGAAGTAAGGGGGATATTCTTCACATCGGTTCGTATTGGGGTCCGTACATTCCGAAAGAGTTCAACGTAGAGAGAGTGTGGCAACCGCTGTGGTGCGACGGAAACCGTGCTTTTCGACCGGGTGACCAGGTTTGGACCCCAGAGGAAAGACCAGGGGGGTATCGGGTCTGCAAGCGGTGTCTCCGGAACGGGTTGGGGCGTATGTGGCGACCTATCTCCACCCGGAAGATCACGGCGCAGTTTGAGAACAAGCTGAGAATGCACGGGTTGACGTTGGAGGAGTGTCGAGAAGACGGGAACAAGCTGGTGTTGATGGTGAAGTTTCGAACGCGAGATATACCGGTGATTGCCTGGTGTGCCAGGGAGACGCTGATGGCGGTCTTTCAGGTCAATGGGAAGGCGTACAATGAAGAGATCATCTTGTATGATTTCGAAAAATTGCGGTGGCGTTACACAGCGGAGGATGGAGTGGACCGTGATCCTGGACAACCAGATGTAGACAGGCTGTACGATCATGTGACGGATCATCTGGTGAAGAAGATCATAGGAAAAGATATGCCTTTGGTAGGGGTCACAAAACAATGGCAAGAGGAAGGTGAAGAGGGGTTGTTTTCGGGATGAGCAAGGGACAAGAGAGCCACGAAATCACTTATTACGAATGTCCGCGTTGCAAGGTCTGGCGGACGGATGAAGCGGCGTTGTTGATCCACTACAGATTTGCACATGGGGAAGAGTTGGCGGACCCGCAGAAGTACAAGAACGAACATGTTGTGTACCGCCACAAGAGGAAGAAAGGAAAGAAAGATGTCGGAGACGGGTGACGGAGTAAGACGAGTTTTTGACCGGGGTGGTATTCGGGTCATCACAGCACAGATGTGGTCATTGATGGAGCGGCTGAACGAAGCGGATGGTCTTCAAGTTGTGATGTTGGTCAACGGGGAACACAGCACATTCAAGTTTCTGCAACAGCTTAGTTATGTGGAAGAGAACAAAGAGAAGGGGTTTGGTTACTATCGTTTGTCGCCGATAGGTCTTGAGGTGTTCGAAGAGGGGTCCAGGAGCAACGGAGACGGCGCTGTCGAGATGAACTACAAGAACAGGTATCAGCGGGGTCTGGAAATTGTAAAGGGGGTCCAGCGACAGTTGTATGACCTCCTGAAGGAAGCTGTGGTCAACTCTGATAGCTGGAAGGACTATGTGGGATATCAGGATTGGGAGATCGAGCCGGACCCCGATGACCTTGTGGACTCTGATGTGAGTTGTTCCGAGAGTCCTGTTGGTGTTTGCGTCTTTGATCCGCTGAATGATCCAGAGTACCAGGTTTGTTTGTTCTGTTGCGAGCCAGAAGACCGATAACCCGCCGATCCGATCCAGTCAGAAAAAAGTCTTGCCCTCGTTTTGGTTGAGTCATTTATTTTTTCCAGGGAGCAAGAACATGTCGAACCGATACAAACCGCATGACAGCGCAGACAGGGGCAAGCTGGCGGTCGCCCTTCATCGTATGCTGGTCGAATCTGGTTTTGATCAGAAGGTAGATAAGAAGAGCCGCGAGCGTGTTTATGGTCGCATGGTTCACGGGATGGATAATGTAGAGGTGCTGGTTTATTCGACCATTCGCGCCAATACATACACCGTTCGCTCTTGCGCTCAGGATTCAATCAAGATCTGCGCTGTGTATCACAGTGCAAGAGGCGACAAGGGGCTTGCAAGCACGAAGCGGATCAATCGTACGGGTCACATCGTGGCGATTGTACAGCGCACATTAGACACCATGCGGGATGTGTACGGGACGGTTCGCCAGACGGAATATTGCGAAGAGTGCGGAGCACCAAAGTTCAAGTCACGGCGTGGGAATCTGGTCTGTGCAGAGATTTGTTGGGATGCTTCCGCGACCTTTGAACCGGCGCAAGATGCGCTGTTTCGTGGTTGATTCACAGAACAATATTGGAGGTTGTTATGAACCCGGAAATTCAGAAAGAAAACAAGCTGTCAAAATTCATGGTTGAGCTTCTGGAATTAGGTCACAGCTATCCGAATGGCTGGATTATGATCCCTGTTCGCACATCGACAGTAACAGTGCAAGCGCTGGTTCGGCGCGGGATGATTGAAAAACACGAGAGTCGTATTCTTCCGGGGTTCTCACTGACAGAGAAGGGGCGCTCTTTGGTCAAAAAGTTGTTCGCCGGGTGAGTCAGAAAAAAGTCTTGCCCTCATCTGATTAAGCGTTCCTTTTTTGTAACCGACCGACACAGGAGAACAGGTCATGAGTTTTCAAGATTATCTGCAGCAAAAACGAGAGCTTTATCACAACCATATCGAGCGCACCGTGAAGGCGCACAAGTTGTCGGAACCCATGCGTGACGTTCTCAAGATTACGCATGTTCATCCTGGTCTGTGGCATGGTCGGAAAAGCTGGATGCTCGATTCTACGTTGAAAGCTCTCGCCAAACGCGGCTTGATTGAGTTCAAGGCTGGCAAGTTCTCCTCCCCCACAAAGATCGCTAATTACTTCCGGCTGACTGAGACGGGTCAAGAGGCGGTCGCCAAGCTACACTTCGAGGGATACGCACCTTACATTGACGCGCAGATTCGCGCCCACAAGCGGGTTGTCGAGTTGAAAGAGCGCCTCGAAGGTGTCTTTGCTGAATTCGCCGAAGATCTCCCCCAAAAGCTGGTTCATCGTACCATGCAGGCTTACCCGGCGGGATGGAGCGAGGACCGCCAGCAACAGATCATGGAAGCAAAGTAATACACGAACACACGGGGTTAGGACCTAACATCAGCGGGAGACGAAACGATGAAAAACATCAGTTATACAAAGCTGGTCACAGAGAAGCACAAGCGCTGGAAAGAGTTGGTTCAACAGTGGAAGATGCGCCATGTTCCGGCGTGGGGGTTCACAGAGGATCACGCGGAGGAGAAGGACGAGATCGAACAAGCGGTTGCTCTGAAGTACTCCGCGTTGATGAGTCGATCTTTGACCAGTCAGAAGGATCTGGATGAGGCTCGTGAGAAGGAGGAGATTCTGAAAAAGCGGTTGTATGAGGTCCAACAAGAGCGCTATCGAGTTGAGCGGGATCAGAACCAGAACCGGAAGCACCGAGACAACCTTCATCGTAAGTATGGCGCGGATGTTTGCCGAAAGCTCTTGAAAGAGGAGTCAAGCTGATGGAAGACAAGGTTATTCGGATCAACATTTGTTTCTCTGAGGAACAGAACGAGCTTGGTGAGGACCTGGTTCGCAAGACGGTTGCTTATGCCATCTCTCAGTTCAAGGGTCCAGCGGCGCACAAAAAGAACGAAGGTCATGCGCTGGTTTTCCACAGGGATGAAGACGAAGCAATCAACTTGCAGATCGTTCCAAAAGAGGAGTCAAGCTGATGGAGAGGACAGTTCAGATCCATGTTTGCTTCTCGGAGGAGCACAGCGGACCCGGTGACCAACTGGTGTATGACCTGGTTCAGTATGCCCTCTCCAAGTTCGAAGACCCGGTGTTTAGTGGACAGATGAAGAACCCAGAGCATGACGGGCTAACACTGACCTTTCACGAGAGCGAAGAGACCGGTTCTATGCATCTTCAAATCGTTCCAGAAGAGGAGTCAAACTGATGGAAGACAAGCTGTTTCAACTCTATCTCTACTTTCCCGAGAACCAGGAAGCGCTGGCGCGGGAGATGATCGAGAAGATGACCGCGTGTGCTCATACTTTCATGGCGGAAAAGTTTCCAGATGAAGAGTTGGGTCTGGTGGAATATACGGACGAAGAGCCGGATGAAGTGGGGTTGGTTCACTTGCAGATCGCCCCGCCGTATAAAGATGAGGATGACGAGTCATGAAACCAGATGCGCAAGCCTTCAGTGAGTTCGCCAACACATGTCAATATCGCCTCGCGATGGAGACAGAGAGACGACCGGCGAACGCTTTATGTGTCGAGATTGGGACCGGGCTGGACCGCTGTCAATTGAAGATGCCGAGTCATTGGAAGGGTGACGATCTGGTACGCCGCTGGCTAGGGAGCGGGGGAGAAATTACGGTGTTCGGTATCTGCGCCCGTCCTTGCGCTATGGGTTACGAATGGTGTCCGGAGTGTGGACATCGCAAGGTGGCGCATTGGGATCAAGGCTGTGTGAAGAAGGTCGGAGAAGGCGAACTCTGCAACTGTCAACACTATCAACCAAAGGTGTGATCATGATTGATCAAGAGACTCTGCAAGCCATTCAAGAACAGTTCAAGCAACACATGGAGGCGCATCCCCTCACAGGAGACCGTCAGAACATCGTGACGGCGATTCTGGAGACCGCTCAGACCTACTTCTCGGATGGTGAGCTACGCGGCGCTCTTCGGCACTCTGGTGCTCTTGATTGCGTCAAACGAGACCTGGAAGAGTGGTCGCAGTTCTTTGAAGGGAGGAAGTCATGATCAATCTATTACACAGGACCTCCAAGCACTTGGCGCAGGAAATACGAACACAGCGCTACAAAATCGAGATGATGGAGATAGAGATTCGCCACAAAGAGCGAGAGCTTGCGGGTCTCAAAGAGCGCGAAGCTGCACTTCAAGAGAAGATGGATGAGTTCTGTGAGGATATCGCGGAGGTCCGCCCCTACGAACATCAGATGAAGATCACTGATTCAATGCGTCTCAGCGGCTTGTTGATGGAGTTGCTGGAACGGATTCATTTTGACACAGAGAGCTTACGAGCGAGCGGCGAACACTTTTCGGAACACTATGACGTGATCCGTGTGTTCTTGCCTCCGCCACATCGTGGAAACTATCAAATCCACATCGTACCGGAGAAAGACAAACCACATACATTCAAGGAAAGGAAATAAGATGGCGCTCAAACTATTGAACAGGTCTGATCTACGACAATCTGCAAGAGACAAACCGCTGAAAGAGATCACAGATGTGGATGTTGGCGGCTCTTATGAGATTGTCGCAAAAGCGGAGGTCTGCGCACTGGATGACAACGGGATGGTCAAGATTCTCAAATCTCGTTTCCATGTGGGTCCGCAAGCTGGCGACATCATTTCCTTTGAACAATTCAAACGCATTTTTAGACAGGAGTGAGGATATGAGCGCACCATTACCGAGCCGATGGTTTTGTCGAATGTCTCCCTTTTTCACGGGGGAGCGTATGACGGGGGGACCACCGCTGAACCAAGTTTTGACTTGTGCGGGTCCTGTGATGGGGGATATGGAAGGGAATGGTCATGTTTGTGAGACCTGTGAACAGTTTGTTCCAGGTACGCCGGAGAACTGGAAAGGGAAGTACCAGGAGGAAGAGCAAGCTCGCTTGTCAGATCAACAGTGTCAATCCCGTCATGGGATGTTTGGAACCCGGTGTCTGTTGAAAGAAGGTCATGATGGCTTGCATGTCTGGAAGAACACAAAAGGGCGCGGCTACAAGTTCACAGATGAGGCTTGTATGAGCGAAGAGGATGTTCTGAGCAAGATCCACCAGCGCTGGCATGGGTTTGCCAAACCGCCAAAGGCAAAGATCAAAATCTTGACGCATATTGGGCGGATTGGTCCCCCTGGAGTCTGTGTTACGGAACGGGGTTGACTGTTATTCAGAGGTAAGTCAACAGCCTAAAATAAACACTTTGATTCTGGAGAGAGATTCTCATGAAAAACAAAAGCTTTAGTTCTCCAGATCAGAGTGTTTATTATCAATAGGGTCCTAAAAGGAGAGCGAGATGAAGTATCTATTGCTGGTATGGAAGGGTGTCTGGGGTCATGACGGACCCGATCACGGACGGCGGTGTTTGTTTGATAGCCCGGAGGATGCGCTTGCTTGGATGGATCGGGAGTATCGCGGCGCGGATGGCTCGCGGGGGCTGGACAATGCGACGTACAAGATTGTTCCGATCTTGCTTCCGCCAGACCCGGAGTCTGGAAAACTGCAATCATCTGCGATGTCGTTATTGGTGGATGCTGATGCGCTGTATAAGCTATACGAGCAAATTGACGAACCATCACACGGGTTGATGAAAAAAATGTTGCGGTTTTTTCATGACCGTTTGTTGTTGTCGGAGAAGGAAGGTTCTGTTCTCGCCATGTTGTTGAACTCTCTGTTTCGTGTGGACTGGTTTGACCCGATTACCAGAAAGAAGAAGGACTGGTCACCGGAGAAACATCAAGAGAACATCAAGAAGGCGGCGGATCTGTTGTGGGGGGATGATCCACAACCAAAACCATAATTTTGAATTTTTAGTGGTAGAGCTTTGGAAAAAGGTGTGTCTCTACTAACATCAACGAAAGGTTCTACGATGACAGAACAAGAAAAGAAAGAGTTCGAAGAAGACCAGATACTTGAACAGATGCTTCGTGAAATTGGCTTGACGCAGAGTGTAAGCCAATCCCGGCGATTGCTTGCACAAGGCGCTGTGTCGGTTGACCAGCGGAAGATAACCAAGCTTGGTCAGACTTTACCGGTGGGTGACCATGAAGTGACTGTGGGCAAAACAAAGAGTGCATCGTTTTCGGTGCGGAGAAGTGATCATGAAAGACAACAAGGTGACTGACAAGTATTCTCTGGATGACGGTGCGCTGGACATTGAGAAGATCCTGGATGAGGGACAAGAACTCTTGAAGTTGTTGTTGGGTGCTTCTCATGTGTACTTGAGAGAACTCCAGGAAGAGGACGAAGCTGAAGAATTGATCAAGGGTGTTCAGCGACGGTTGGATGAGCTTTGTGAAGATGTAGTGGATGAGTGTGGAGAGCTTATTGGTCCCCCTGTCTTTACTGGTGCTATGGCTCTGGTCTTGCATCAGCTTTTGCAAGAACAGCGAGCGGAGTCGCCAATGGTTTTGCTTTTCACAAAAGAGCCGCTGGATTGCTAAAGGAGCCTGAGAGATGAGTCGGAACAGAAGTGGTTCTTTGATTGAAGACCTGGTGAAGGAGATGAATGAGATCTCTACAGGCAAAGATGAGTTTGATCTGCGTTTCATACGACCGAAACAGGTCAAAATTGAGCCGCCAGAGTCTCCTAAGAGACCTTTGTCGTTGTGGGAAGTACCAGAAGACCCTTCCGGTGATGAACCTATTGTTGCGGCTTATAAGCGCCTCTCTCGGCGCGGTGAGTTTCCGCCGGGAGACAAGGACCTGAAAGTTGCAGATATGGCGCGTCAAGTGCTACGTGAAGCGGAAGATGCGGTGCGCCCACACATTAACGAGGTCCTGGCTCCTATTCGAGAGTTGTTTGGAGACCGCGAGCCGCCAGAGGTGCAGATGCCTCTTGATTTCCGACCCGGCGGTTTGTCGAGAGACACGGACCCGTTTTCTGGTCTGGCTGAGAATACGGAACCTATGGAAGACGCGGAGATTGTGGATGCTGTGGTGGCATCTATTGAACAACCTAAAGGCAAGCCAGGAAAGCGTGTGTTCAAGGAACTCCAGCCAGATGGGACCTGGAAGGAAAGAATTGAAAAAGTGGATGATTTTTTCCCTTGTGATAACGAGGTGTGTTCGAACCATCCTGTTCCAGGACGATTTCACAGTTGGGTCAAGAGTCGAGCGCCCGGTGAGTATGGTCAACAGTATTGCACCTGGTGTGGTCGTTTAAGAAGATGAGTATTAAGTTCTATAACCGGCTGAATATGACGGTTCTGACTGTGGAGGCTTATATAAGACCGTTAACGGCAATAGCCTGTGAAGCAGTAAAATCCGTGTGTAAAGGAATACGAAACAGCGTGGTGAACAGAAGAAGAGTATTCCCCATATACGCGGGGATATTCCGACCAGCGAGAGGAACAAAAAGTGGACCAGGAAGTATTCCCCATATACGCGGGGATATTCCCGACTTGACTTCACCACACAGGCCAATCGGCGAGTATTCCCCATATACACGGGGATATTCCCCTACTCTTTGACCCAGATGATGAAGGGTTGAGGTATTCCCCATATACATGGGGATATAAGGTTTTATGTGCTTTTGTAACCGGAGGAGATCGAAGATTATGATGTATGGAATCAAAGTTCCACTGAAACCAACAGAGGAACAAAAATTGAAATTCCAGGACCATTTTGATGTGTCACGCTGGGTATTTAATAATATGCTGGCATGGCGAAAGATGATCTATAAAGAATCTCCTTTCACGGGTGAAAAAATTCGTTTGCGGGTCAAAGTAGACGCACATAGCATGATGCGGCGGTTGAATGACTTGATTAAAAAGAATCCGTGGCTACGAAAAGCGCCGCGTGATGTGATGAATCAGGCTGTTATGAATCTCCATCGTGCGTTTGTTAACTTCTTTGAAGGACGCGCCAATTTTCCAAAATTCAAGAAAAAAAGTAACCATTGTCAGTCTGCAGGATATCCTTGTGGTGTTCGTGTATCAGATGATTATAAACGGGTCTGGATTCCAAAGATCGGATGGGTAAAGGCAAATGTTTATCGCAATATTCCAGACGGCGCAAAGATAAAGACATGTACACTAAAAAGAGCTTCTACAGCTAAGTATTACATGTCTCTGTTGATTGATGATGGTTTGAAGTATCCGAAAAAATTAACGGAAGTTGATGATGTTGTGGGTCTTGACCTTGGTTTGACTCACTTGTTCATTACGTCTGAGGGAGAGAAGGTTGACAATCCTAAGTTCTTGAAGAAAGCGCAAGATAATTTACGGCGAAAGAAGCGCAAATACTCCAGAAAGAAGAAGGGGTCAAAAAACCAAGAAAAGGCTCGTATTGTTGTCGCAAAGAGAGAAGCACAGGTTGCAAATAAGCGAGAGACATATCAACACCAGATGATTGCAGCAACATTGAAAGACGTACAAGCTGTGGGATTGGAAACCTTGCAAGTAAAGAACATGCAAAAGAACAGAAAATTGTCAAAGGCGATTGCAGACGCCAGTTGGGGCGCTTTTGGAACTAGAATTGAGACGCGGATGCAGAGAACCGGCGGTCACCTTGTGAAAATTGATCGTTTTTTTCCTTCCAGCAAAACTTGTTATGTTTGCGGCGAGGTGTTAGACAAACTCCCTCTTTCTGTTCGAAACTGGACCTGTCCTTGTTGTCGTGTAAAACATGACCGCGACATCAATGCAGCAATCAACATAAGGAAAGAAGCGGCGTCTATCTTAAAACAAAAAGGCGTCACTGTTTTAGAAGATGAGTATTAAGTTCTATAACCGGCTGAATATGACGGTTCTGACTGTGGAGGCTTATGTAAGACCGTTAACGGCAATAGCCTGTGAAGCAGTAAAATCCATGTGTAAAGGAATACGAAACAGCGTGGTGAACAGAAGAAGAGTATTCCCCATATACATGGGGATATTCCGCAAGCTCGATTTCGCTCGTCTCCTTGATGACCGTATTCCCCATATACATGGGGATATTCCATGTTTATTTGGCACCATTTTACGGTTGTGGCTGTATTCCCCATATACATGGGGATATTCCGGTCAAGGAGATCTTCTCTGACAGCGAGTTGGAGTATTCCCCATATACATGGGGATTTACTTTGAGAATCTAAGATAGGAAAAGCCATGGTGAAATTTCAGGTTTGTCATTGGATGGGGAATAAACCACCACATCCGCGAGCGGTCCAGCAAGATTCTATCTACACATTTCAGTTGACTCTGGAGGGTGTGATGACGCTTGCGGCGGATTATGACCTGATGATTCAGGACAAGGGTCCGGAGAATCTTCCCGTGTTGTGGTTGGATGACAAGGGGAGGAAGTTCAGGAAAAGATAACAACGAAGTAACAGGGGAGAATAAGATGGGAGAGAAGACGCTACAGGTCGAGCCAGAGACGCTCGAAGAGATGAAAACCTCGCCGTATAACCACGAAGATACCCGTTGGGCTGTATATCAAAATATGGCTCTTGATTCGGTCAACGTGGGTCATATGCAATTCCTTGCCGTAGGTTCACAGAATACATTCAAAGAGCCGCCGGGTCGCATACCGGATTCTCCGGCTGGGTTGGGATGGCGTTATGGATTCATTGGTTGGGTTGACCTGGAAAGCGGGGTAGTCGAAAAGGCGGAGAGATGAATATCAGTTCGCCAACAGATTATTACAACCAGTTCTTGATGATGGTACAGACCATCTTGTTGGCTGAGAAAGAACAGATACGAGATAAAGTTCACAAAGCTGGAATTTCAAGAAGACCAGGAGTTCGTGTTGAACTTGAAACATTGGCTGGTGCCATGGATGTGGACCCGGAGTGTTTGAGGCGACAGCGAGAAGAAGTTGATGATTCGATTTATGTGTTAGCTGTGTCTTATGTCTGGTGGTATCTGAAGATTTTCACACAGCCCACAAATAATCAGTGGGAAAAGTACACAAAGACAGACTGGATGAAAGAGCGCCCTAAGTGGATCGTAACTATCCAGGAGAGAAAGGAGCAAGAGAAAGAGGCGGAGTCGAAAAAGAAGCACTCCAAGCTCGAAAAGAGAGCGTCCAGGAGTGAATGGTAATCGTCCGTAGCTTTGAAAAGTTAGGACCTAACAATTGGGAGTTTTGAGAGATGAAACAGGGACTTTTTTCATTTAGTAGAAAAGATGTGGGAGGGAAGGAACATATCGTTTTGTCGGATGTTCGTTCGGCTCGTTCTAGTAGAGAAACAAATCGTGTGGATGTGGTAGGTCAACCGGAGACCACAGAAGAGGTCAGTGAAAAAGATGCTTATGTTGACCTTTACACAATCCTGGTTTGGTGGAAGGGACTGGAAAAGCCAGATTCATACCTGATGGATGAAGAACAAAGTTTGGAATTCATTAAACTTCTAAGCATATTTCTCACCTCAGATGCTTCTGTTCCAGGGGGTGTTCGATGACGTGGTTTTGGATTTTTATCGGTATTGCAATTCTTTGTGGACTAGCCGGGGCAATCAGCGGGGGAAAGGGCGGAGGAGGCGGCGGTGGTTGTAGTAGTTGCAGTGGTTGTGGTGGGGGCTGTGGTGACTGAGAAACAACAACATGCTGTGGAGAGTTCAATGACACAAAAGAAGAAAGAACGATGGTTCCACAAGTATCAGGTGGATATCCCGGACGGTAAGAAAAACAACTGGTGTGTGGAGAAGTTTGATGTAGGACCAGAAACTGCGTTTGCATCTCTTTTACAAGACGGTTTGCGCCCGGTGCCACAAGGGACGTACACGAGGCTCTGTGGACCGCAACGTGGTTTGTATGAAGTTGTGATGTCTGATACTCCGGCGGAGATCAAGGACCATCTCGATTTTATCTGGCAAGCTCAGGGAGATGTGTTGATTCATGGTCTGGGAATCGGCATGTGTTTGCAAGCTGTGGCTCGTAAAGAAGAGGTCACCTCTGTCCTGGTTATAGAGAAGTCTCAGGACGTGATTGACCTGGTAGCGCCGACCTATCTTGAGAGGTTCGGAGATAAGCTTGAGATCCGCCAAGAAGATGCGCTGACCTGGAAACCGGAGAAGGGACGGCGCTGGGATTGTGTCTGGCATGACATTTGGTACGATATCTGTGCTGGAAACTACGAACAGATGAAGAAGCTACACCGCCGGTTTGGTCGGCGATGTGACTGGCAAGACTCCTGGAGTCGAGATCAGGTGAAAAGAATTATTCGGCGGGAATCATACAGCCGCTGGTAATAAGTAATAGGAGAGGACCCAATGTTCACAAAAGAGGATTTGAAGAAGTATAAGAACCCGAAACCGTTTCCGAATAAGTGTGACCACCGGATCTATCACATCTGGAAGGACGGTCGTGTTGTGGACCCCAATTTGTCATTTCAGGAAGTCATAGACCACGGGGCGAACAAGTTTAGCCTTGCGGTGGACTCGAAAGAACCGGACTCAACCTTTGCAATCGTAAAAGCAAAGTACAAAGAGAAGGGGTTCACTGTCAATGACAGTTTCGATCAACAAGCGTTCAACGAAGCGCTCAAGGATCATGAGAAAGGGGACCGTGATATGCGGGTCAAGTTCCGGGATGACCTCGCGGCGAAGCATGGCTTGACTTTGCACCCAAAGCTCGCGGAGTTGTGGTCTCTGGCGTGGAAGTACGGTCACAGCGCTGGTTTGTATGAGGTCCAGATTTATTTCGAAGAAATGGCGGTCCTTCTGAAAGATTAGGTCCTTACGCGGTAAGTAAGGGAATAGAACAGACACAGAGGAGAGAACAAGATGAAGACGCATAGCTATCCAGTTTCAATTGGTACACATCCGTTAGAGAAGCTTCGGGAGATTTCCAGGGTTCATTCAAATGGGGACGGGGACAAAACAGCGCAACATTCGGATGGATGGTTGCGTGATATTATTTCGAAAGCTGTTATCGAAGAACACAAGAAGGGTATGCCAGCGGAACATTATCCGCCAATCTCCGGCGGCGAACATGACTTTGTGGCGACGCTGGAACCAACAGACCTGAATGGTTTGCCTATGCCTATCAAATTGATTGTTGTCAAAGATACACAATACGGAGGTCAGTGGGCTGTTACAACCGCTTTGACAGAAGGAACATACAAATCACGAGTGGAGTCTCGTGCGATGTATGACGAGTCTCAGGAGACGGTTGCATCTTCTGTGGGGGACCTGAGCAATCTCCAGAGTGACCTTGATAGCTCTATTCGTGAAATGTTGGCGTCAAAAGATGTGCTTGTGGTCGCTATTAACACAGATGGTGCTTTCGACAAGGCGCAGGGTTTTGATGAGAAAGAGGATGCGATTCAGTACTCAAATGAACTGATGTCGCAAGGCTATCTCCCCACAAACATCCGAGTCTTCTCTTTTGTGAAACCAAAGATAACTATTACTTTCTAAGGGAGTGCTGAGATGACGGACTGTGCTATATTTGACGAAAATACAATTGATAAGCTGGTTGAGCAATATGATGTGTTGTTGATGGTCTTCAAAGGAGACCAGTGGGTCATCAAGAGCATCTTCGGGCGCAACCTGCATTATGTGGACCCGGACGAGCTTGAGTTGTTGTTCCTGCAATTGATGGCGGTTGGGTATGCCAGGTATGAGTTCCAGGACACCCTTATTGAGTTCGGAGATGATCAGCAAGAAACTGGCAACTGGCGCTGTTATGTGTTGACCCGCGTGGGAAATGTTCAGATTGCCATCCCAGATCCCGTTGCTGTCGGTTCCCTCCTGGTATCTGATACCAAAGAGTAATTCCCTTTCCAGTCTGATTCAGATCACAGTCAGAAAAAAGTCTTGCCCTCATTTTTTCAAGCGCATTGATTTTCTCGAACGGCAAAAGGAGCCAGACAATGAATACCATCGAACGTTTCTCGCAAGCCCTTACGGACAAAAAAGACAACCGTTACAGCCTGACCTTCTTTGAAGCGAAATACGATGGTGTTTGTGCTCTTACAGGCATCAAAATCAACGCATACCGCGACCGGATCGGTAACAGCCAACTTGGTTACGTCAGCACAAACGGGCTGATGGTCGCGGGTCTCGCGGGTTGTTGCCGGGATGACGCACAAGGCGGGAAACATGAGCACGAAGGTCATCTGGCGCGGATCGCTGAATACAGCCAGCCTTACTCTCGCGAGGTTCTGGATGCATGGCTCGAAGAGGGCGGCGTGGATGTGACCAACAAAGACAACAAGACGGTCACGTTGTTCAAGGTCGATACGGCTCGCGGAGTTCGGTTCGCGGTCGGTAGCACCAGCGACCTTCGCCCCATGACGGAAAAGCAACTGGCTCGCAAGCTCAACAGCGCTGTGTGGGTCCAGAAAGCTCGATAAATTGATCGCAGTGTTCGTCTCTTAATCATAGATTCTGACCTCGCCATGGTCGTGACGAACACTTTTGTCGATGGCTCAGACGGAAGAGCAACCAGCACATAAACCGCACGCTCCAAAGAGGAGTGTGTGACCGTACCCGGAGAAAGATTCGCGGTCGATTAACCGGGTGGCTAAGGCATGATCAACCGTAGTCAGGAATGTGTGTACCCAAAGCGGTCCTGGTTTCGGGGTTCAACTCCCCGCTTCGACTTTGTAACCTGCAAAAAGAGGAGTCTGTGATGAAGGTTATGAATGGCGGAAAGACAAGCTTTCCATCGAAGGATGTACATCTTGAGACCACAATTCTCAAGAACATCACAGCCGTCAAACAGTGGCTGAAAGACAACCCGGATCGTATTCCGGAGGTCGGTGACGGCGAATGGTTCATCCTTACGTCTTATGAAGGCGGGTCTCGCTATCGCCTCCGAAAGTGGATTGTTTACCCGAACAGATAGGAGGTCGTCATGGTTGCGACAGCTTTGACGCCGCAAGAGGTTCTGGACCGGGCGAAAGAACTCAAGATGACTAAGGTCTCCGGTATGTTCTGGACCTGTGAGATAGGACACTTCGAAAAGCAATCGAACCGGGTGGGTCGTGCGACCTTGGAAGATGGTCGCAACTGTCGGGTTCGCAACTTGACAGAAGCGAAGATTATGCTGGTTTGTCTGGAATCGTCTGGAACAAGCCAGGAAATCATGGCGAGGTTTCAATCAGCGTTGGAACTCAAGAAAGGAGCAAGCTGATGCCGACAGGTATGTTTGTCTATGCTGAGATCGCGGCGCGGTACGGAGTTGACCCCAAAGAGGAAGATCAAATCGAGTATTTTTATAACGTGATGATGGTCACGAAGAGCAACGAAGAGAAAAGAGCGGTCTTTTTGGAGTTGTTAGCTCGTGACGGAGAACAAGAAGGAGAACGAACGGATGAGGAAAAGAAAGAAGCTGACATACGACGAGAAGCTTGCGGAACATGCTCGCTTGCGGGAGTGTGCTCATACGGTACAGGAGTCTATTGAGCGGCTGGAATTACAACAGCACGAGTACGAGTCGGAGGCGGAAGGAATTGGTCTTGAGCTTGTTGTGGACTCTGATGAGTGGCGCAAGTACAAGGCGGACAAAGAAGAGACGCTGCGTTATCCGGCGGACGAGTCAAATATCGAATTCAGCGAGTATCACGAGTGTGGTCCGTCGCCGGTCAATGCTTGTGTATATGACACTGTGAATGATCCGGCGCGGGATGGTTGTCTGTTTTGTGGTGACCCGGAAGAACGAAAGTAGGGAGGTGTCTGGTGAAGATCACAATTCACATCGGAGAAGATGAGGTCCGGGACGGTAGTTTGAAATTTCCGACCGCCGAAAGGGTTGACGTAGATGGCTCCTGTCCGCTTTGCAAACACGAGCCGTTCCAGGTATCAGGAAAGAACGGAACGACAGAACAGAGCCGCGACAGCATCACTCAGGACGCTGTTTGTCGTGCCTGTGACGAAGTGGTCGGAAAAGTCAAGGTTACCTTTGACACCATTTTTGGGATAGAAGAAGATGAGCGGGTCCTGGGGGGTCCTCACAAAGTATTCTGAAAAATCATTTCTTGTGGTTACACTTCCGTAAAACATGTGTCTCTGTAGGTAGAAACATTTTAGCGAAAGGCGAAAGAATGAGCTATCGAGTTCTCTGTCATGCTTCAGGTTGTCGCACACAGATTCCTTCTCATGTTTCAGATGAGGATCTCCCGAAGTGTGATGATTGCGGCGCGGTTTTGTGTTTGTCCTGTGTCAACAAAGGGGTCGTTCTCTGCGGACGTTGCGAGATGAACCTCTTGCAAGAGAAATTCGAGATGTTGATGCATATGGTTCCAGGTCTCGAAGATGATCTGGTCATGGGGGATGAGATCGGTGCGGATGTTTCGCCGGAGGTTGTGTCAGAAGCAACGGAGGAGCCGCCAGAAGCGCCGGAGATGTTTCCTTCCGATATTTCCCCCAATTCTTATGTCAGCGTTGCTGGAGAGGTAGATCTGGACCGTCTCGTGGGTGACGCCAAAGCGCTCCTGGAGATGCTGGCGGGTGTGTTCCATCGCACTCTGGAGGTCAAACACGGAAAGGAGCACGCAAAAGCGCGGATCAAGCATGTTCTGGATCACTTGCATGCAATTGATGAAGAGTGTTTCCAAGACGGCTCTGATGACGGGAGAGGGCTGTTTGTGACCTCTTTGATTGTCAAACTGTTACAGATGATCTCCGAATCTGATGAGCCACAACTTTTTGTCTGATAGTTAGGACCTAACCTAGCAAATAGGAGTTGATGATGCTTGAACGAAGTACAGTTGCTTTTGGTGTCTTTTTCCTCCTTCTCGGGATCTTTTGGAGTCACTATCTCTTTATTGCTATTGGTGGTGCGATGGTTGCTTATGGCTTGCTTGCTGTGGTTGAGATCTTGTTGATCGGTCATGCCGTCCACAAAGACGATACCAAGGCGACGATTGACACGATTTCGCAAGTGGTAGCTGAGATTTACGCCATGATGATTCCTCATATCGGAGTTCTCCCAGAAGACGAAGAGCCGGAGGAAGAGAAACAAGAGCCGTCTTTACATGATGGCGGCTCGGTGACCCTTTGCGGTGGTGATGGCGGAAAGAAAGATGGTTGACCAGGAAAAGATCGAAGCTGTGATTCTGGAGAAGATACAGTATGCAATCAACAGACCGGAGATGCTTGGTGGTTACAAGATTGTGGAGATTCTGATCCTGGAGTTGGCGGAGGTCTTGTTCTTTGTTCGTGGGGTTGAGAATGCAGCGGATGAAATCAAGATTCTACACGGAAACTGGTTGCATTACTGGACCCGTCAATCGAAACATCCAGTTGTTCAGACATTACATAACCGCATGAAGCATGAAGAGTTCAGAAAGGCGATCAAGACGGTCATGCAAGATTTCTATCGACGCATAACCGAAGAAACATAGCGAAAGGAACAGGGGAGATGACGGAAAAGAAATACACGGATACGGATCGAAAAGCCTTCAAAGAGATGGAGAAGTTGATCACAGATCTGTTGGAGGTCTATGAAAACTTGCCAGACCACGGAACAAAGGTCGGTTCTATCAACAACCTCGCCGCTATTCAAAGAAAGATGGCAACACATGCCACACCACCAGAACCATCTATTATCAAAGTGATCAAAATCATCAGTTGCGCCAATTGTCCGAAAAAGGTCACAGTGGCGACACCAGGAGCCGGGTGTGCTTCGGATTGGCTCTGTGGTGCGATGGAAAACAAGAAGATCTGCGGCTATATTGAATGGTCAAGCGAAGAGCCGAAGAGCGTCCCGGAGTGGTGTCCGCTGGATAACTTCAGAGAAGATGTGACACCGCTTCGCTGGACACACGATGTGGATTGTGGGACGAAGTACCGGGGTTGTGCGCCGTATTGCCCAAAGGATCTGAGAGAGTCCCTTGAAAAGTATCTGGCGGATCTGGAAGCACATGTTGTTCAACCACTGACAGATGACAGTGGTCGCCCAATTCCTTTCCACAAAGAGACCGTTGTGAGGGACCATCAGGACATTCTAGTTGAAAACTGGCTGAACTCCTGTTTCGAGGCGGAAGCACCAATCTATCGAAAGACCGCCAAAGATCCGGAAGCGATGAAAGAATTCATTACAGCCGAAGAGTTGCAGGACGCATATGATAACCGGCTGGAGTGGGCTGTGATGTACATTGAGGAAATCATCAAAAACCTGTAAGGGAACCCAAGCATAAGGTCAGGGAAAGAGAGATACGAGATGAGCAAGAAAACTGTGTCAGGGACAAAGGAGTGGGCATCCAGCAACTTCAATGTGATGAGAGGTTGCGCCAACGGTTGCCTGTATTGCTACGCTTGCGCCAATGCAATTCGGTTCAATCAGAAGGAGCCGGGAACATGGACCCACGAAGAGGTCAATGAGAAGGCGGCGAAGCGAGTCTTTGGTTTGCGTGATGGGACGATTATGTATCCCACAACGCATGACTTCACCCTGGCAAACCTGGAACATACCTTACCACCGCTGGTTCGCATGTTGGAAGCTGGAAACCAGGTGCTTGTGGTTAGCAAGCCAAACCTCCATGTGATCTGGGAAATGTGCGAAGCTTGCGAGAAGTACAAAGACCAGATTCTGTTTCGCTTCACAATCGGGTCCGGGCTAGATGAGGTTCTGAGCTTTTGGGAACCAAACGCACCCGCCTTCATGTCGCGACTGGAGTCTTTGAGCTTTGCTTTTGAGAAGGGGTTCAAAACCTCTGTATCGATGGAACCTTTGCTGGATGTGGTCGAAGATGTGGTGCTCGCAACGGTCAGCGCTCTGGAAGATTATGTGACCGATGCAATTTGGATCGGCAAGATGAACCGGCTGGAGGAGCGCTTGCAGCGGAACGGGGTGGAGATTACTCACGCGATGAAGGTGATGGGAAAGACCCTTCTTCAATCACAATCCGATGAGCGGATCTTGTCGCTGTATGAGAAGTTGAAGGACCACCCGAAAATCAAGTGGAAAGAATCGATCAAGAAGGTTGTGGGGCTGCAGATCCCAACAGAAGCTGGTTTGGATATCTGACAATGGGAAAGAGAACACTGATTTCAATTGACGGCAAGTTTTACCGAATGCGGCGCGGCGAACTCGTAGAGATCCCAAAGGAGTGGTTGCACCACACAACACATCCGCAGACAAAGAGGAAGAGGAAACAGCGGCGCAAAAAGAACCGAAATGTTCGCCGTATTCCGATAGAAATTGATTGAAAACCTGTACACAGGGGAGAAGTAACAGATGGAAGAGAAGAGTTTCGAAGAGTTGTTTGGTGATTTGAGACCAGAACAAGAGCGTTTCCAGCGAGAGACAAACGGAGAGTTGATTCCCGTCTTTCTGGGGTTCAAATCGCAGATCATCATGGTCTTTTATGCGGGTCCGCTTTCGGCGGTTGGTGTTGTGCCGATTGGTAGTGTGGAGTTTGATACGGAGGACAAAATTATTCGAGCGGTCCCGATTATGAACTTGAAGCGTCACTTTCCGAAGTTCTGCAAAGAGTTCAAGATGGGGGAGATCGTTGATGCGTTCATCTGGATCAAAAAGGAGTTCGAAGAACAGATCGAGGAGCACAAAAAGAAGGTCCTGGATGATGCGGTCGAAACGTACTCTTGTGGTAATCCGGCGCATGATAACGTGTGGCGGTCAATCTTTAAGATGGCTGATGATGCGGTTCCCGGTTCTGTGGCTCATATGGCGCGGGAGAAGAAAAAGGAACAGCGAGCAAAGAACGCCGCGAGCATCATGGATAAAGCTCAGAAGATGTACCAGGAGAACACAGCGCGGAAAAGTAAGAAGGGGAATGGTGTGGCATCGACACAAGAGGAGAAGATGCCTCGCGAGCCTGTGATTCCGTATGTGCGATTGAATGAGGAATCAGAAGTGCAAGAGGAGCCGCGCCTGGAGGTTGTGAATCCGGACAACCAGGAATTACCGAAAGAGTACCCCACGAAGGAACAAATTCGAATCACAGAGTTGATCTGTGACCTGAAAATATACAATGTTAATCTTGAAGAGGAGAGTTCTTTAGGACGTGACTATATCAAACCATATCGTTACAATGGACCTGTCTACAAAGAAGCACATGAGGAACTCTGGCGGCTGTTGAAACCTATTCAGTTCGGGATTGTCTTGGACAGCCCGGAAGACGGTGCTCATGATGTTCCGCCGGAGAAAGATGCGGTCTTGATTGGTGAGATTCAAGACGAGTATCTGAGAGTTCTGCGCCAGTTTTGGGCATACAAAAAGGTGATACGAGAAGGTGACGCATGAGCGGGGTTAAGTTCGGAAAGTGTGCGATCACACAGTGCAGTAATCACCACGTCAGTCATAATGTTCCTTTGCGGAAAATCATGGTCGGTCAGGGGATGCCATCGAACCAGGCTGTGGATTCGATGGCTCAGGTTCAACAAGAGTTGTGGGTCTGTACCAGTTGCTACAAAGGGGTGAGCGAACCAAAAATGCAAGGTTTTTCAATTGGTGGAAAGGTGGGGTCTACATAAGAACATAAAATATAACGGGAGAGGGGAAAGAAGATGTTACTTTTTGATGGATTAAAAAGGATTAATAGTTCTCGGCTTAATCGCCTGAACTACGGACCACACACAGCAAGCCCGTTGCCTCCTTTCCGTATCAAGTGGCGGTTCAATGAGGGGAAAGAACCTTGCTTGGTAAAAGAGGACCACGGCGCGGGGTGGACTATTCTGGGATGGACAAAGAACCCCCCTTTTCAACATGACCACCGACCGGGTCCGCCAGATATTGCGGTTCTGTTTGAACACATAGACGGTACGATTGCTTGGTGGCATTTTGTGGACCCAGATGGATACGAAGCGTCACAAGAGGAGTTGGCGCGAGCCGCAAAAGCGGCGAATCCTCTCAACCTACCACGGACAAGAGAAAACCCCACAGAGGAAACAGAGGAACCTGTAGAGGAACAGATCGAAGAGACCAGCCCGGACGTTGACAACGGAAACCATGACGATCTTGAGGACCCGGTTCGTATTCCATATGAGGAGCGCATCAAGGGTCCGCCAGATGAAGAGATCATGATTCAAGTTCCATTGAAGCTGGTGATGTCACCAAGGCATACAGAGGGGATTCTGACCTTTTTCACGGGCGGCGCAGAGGTTTTTGATGATGACGGGGAAACAAAGATTGGTCACGTTCACGGGGGGATCAACGGAGCGCCGTACTTCTCGCAAAAGGGGACGGGGGAGACTTGGAAGATCCCGCTTCGTGAAATGTGGGATGCTTTTGTTGAGGCGATGGAAAAACGGAGTCAGGAAAAAAGTTAGGTCCTAACCACAAGCGTTTCTTACCCTTCTACTTTTTTATTTCAAGCCCAAACGGTTCAACTTTGACAATAGATGTGTCTCTATAAGGGAGTCATGTATTGAAACCATTTTGACAGGAGGCGAGCATGTCCGCCGGAGGATCAAGTATAAAACCCGGATATCCAACCTTGAGAAAGTACAATAAGATTCTGATGCAGCGTATATCGGCGCGGTCTTTCGAAGGGTTACCGTTGCAGGGGTGCGAGACGGTTCTTCAAACACAAGTGATTGACCCGAATGACCTGGATAATTGCATCGGAGTCACACGAAAAGATTTGAAGGAAGTTGAACAGCGCCTAGAATGTGCAGAGAGGCGTATAGAAGAGCTTGAGCGCGGAGAACGACAAAAGGGTCTCATCGTAGTACCGAAAGAGGTCCAGAAGGATGTTTGGTGCTTTGGTGACGCCACAATCAAGTTGGGGAGTCGCTGATATGGGAACACAGATGAACAAACGAGCTTATCAGCAACTCATGGATGAAAATCTAGCGTGGTTGAAAAAGGTGTATAAGCATTATGTTCTAACACACCAGAACCCAGAAGGTAAGCTGGAGTATGACCACATAAGACAGGTGCTTCAATGGTCTATTGATGCGCAATATCCGAAGGAGAATACAACATGTCTGATGCAAGTGTTTTTGAGTCCATTCTTGAGGACGGTTTTGGCGAGAGAAGGACGGCTCGTTGCATATGTGAGAGTGGCAACATGCCGTGGTTCAAATATGGGGAGCAATACGAATACGCCGTGGGCACGATTGCAGGGCGTGGTAATCCAAGAGCCAAAGGGATTAAGATTTACAAGGTCTGGATCAAGATCCCAGACGGCGCGGAGTTTCCAGTAGATGTTCCAGGAAGGGGTATCTTTAATGTTCCCCCTCCGCCGGTGAAAGAAGATGGTTTTGCGACCCCCGGAATGAACGAAGGTTGGTTCAATACACTGTTTGAGCCTGTAGAAGACAAGGCGGAGACAAAGAAACCTGTCGAGGGGAAGTGGACCCCAAAATATCCGCCAAATGCAGACCTCACAAAGTTTGCTGATTTTCCGACAGATCGCTTGATGGGTGTTCCTTCGCCAGGTTCGCCGCTCAAAAAGCCACTGGATACAGTCAAAGATGTGGCGGAAGCTATTGAGGAAAAAGATCCGGAAATTCTCTTTCTGGAAACGGAAACAGCGCGTCTTCAGAAGGAGAACGAAGATTATTACAAAGATGAGGATATCGAGGTCTGTCCCGTTCATAACTTACCAGCGGCGGCTTGCGCATGTAACAACTCAGATGACCCCCTGGAAGAAGTTGACCCCTGGTGTGTGGTTCATGGGAAGTTGCGTGTGGATTGCGGCTGTAGTGATTATGAGGTGAAAGAATGAAACAAGAGTGGGAAGGGATTTGCTTTCTTTGTCAAAATGACAGTGCTCTCTGTGATTGCAAGAATGAATTCGAATGGGATACTACACTTGATGTTCCACCTTTTGTTTACAATCCCCCTCATGAGGATGATTCAAAATTGTATAGGAAATACAGATGTTATAATTGTAGTTTTTTTGATCGCAAACCTATGCTTTGTTGCGCCGGAGGGGATATGGATCTTCCTGTAGATCCACAAGACCCGTTATGTGAAAAGGAGAACAAAGAATGAGACAAGACTCCTGGTTGGTACAAGAGAAGGAAGTGGACCCGATCACGAAGGTCTGTGTGTACTGTCGGCAAGAGATCGGGCGTGAACATGGGAAAGAATGCGTGCGTCGAAAGAAGACTGTGCTGGTCAAGGTCAGCTTTGAGTTGCCAATGGTGGTTCCAGAGTTCTGGGATGAAAAAAACATCGCGTTCTTTCTCACAGGTAGCTCATCTTGCAGCAACAACCTGATTGACGACATGCAAGAGATCTTCAATCAACCTGACAAAGAGCGAAACGGTCAGAAGATCCCCGTGGGTACTTGCTTGTGTAACTCCGCTTTTGAAGGCGAGTTTGAGCGGGATATGACAGAAGAGGATGAGGACCACTGGAATTTCCGGTTGAAGACAAACGGGGTCAAGAAACCGGAGAAGTTACCGAAGGACATGAACTAAGATGACGAGAACAGGGGAGAACAAGAACATGACAGACAACTCGTCACGGTTCAACTACCAGTATATCAAACAGGTACTGGAGTTGCTGAACTACAAAGAAAAGAACGATGGTCTGGGGAAGATCAGGAGCCAGATCAAGAAAGATTTCCCGGCGTATCTTCGGATGTTGCAAGAACATGGTGAAACAGCGCCGGGTGATGTGCTCGCCAGCTTGGACGCGGATATTGGAGAAGCACAATTACAGGTCGAGTTGCTGGAGAACATGCGGGAAGATTTTGTGTTGCGCTTTGTAGAGGCGACCAGCGAAGAAAAGTATGGCTACACGGGTCTTGATTACGATGTGCGCCACAATTGTGCAAAGAGTCCTTTGGGGATCTGTATCTATGACAGCAAAGATGGTCCGCGTCACAGCCCCTGTATCTATTGCGGGGTGTCGAAGTATGGAGATGAAGAGCGCACCTATGGGAGTCAAATCACAGCGGGTGGTCTGGGGGGACCTATCGCATGCCGGTACTGCGGAACTCCAATGGAAAAGGGAAGCGTTGACGCAAAGAACCGTTGTCACGAATGGATCTATGTGGGCGTGTATGGACACCTGATGTGTCCGGTGTGTGTTTCATGGGTGGAGAACCAATATCGAAACAACCTATACGAGAAATACCTCAAGTTGATGCAATACGAGGAGCACCGCGAGCGAGTTGAACAGTTCTCTTTGATGCTTGAGTTGGGGGAACTGTACCGGGATGGTCTTTATGTAATCGGCGAATCATTCAAAGATTATCTGGATGAGTGCGCTGGCGGTCCCGGACCACAACCTGGAACGGAAAAAGCAAGAAAGGTTGGTTGTTTCTGTCCGGGTCAGATCGAAAAGAAGTGGTATCGACACAAGTATTGTCCGTACCATGGGAAATACAAAACAAATGTTGACACCTGGACAAACCGGGACCGAAAAAAGGAGGCTGGAAATGGCTGAAGGCATCGATGTTCGCGAATTGATCGAAAATGAAGCTGATAAGTTTATCGGCGAGACGGGTAAGTTCCCGAAGTGTCTCTTGCTCGGATATGAGTACTACTTGAGGCTGTATGAGAAAGAGAAACGAAGCGTACTGGTTCCTGTTCAGGAAGAGGGGAAGGACGTGGGTTCGGTTGATATTTGCAAGGCGTTGACGGGTCTTGCACTGGACCAGTGTGAATTTGATGTTGTTGCAGACCCGGACCACAAACATCGCTTGACCTTCCTGGTAGACAACCAGTTCTCTTCGCAACACCAAGCAAAAGAGGTACAAGAGGCGATCCAGAAGATTCAAGAGGAGAACAAGGAAAACGAAGTAGAGGTGACGTTTCCGGAGCACGAAAAAGTTGACAAGATGAACAGGCATCGTGATCTAATTATGAAGTTTGTAAGCTTGTTACGAACACGCGCCTTGATTGGTTTGGAACAAGAACACCCGGAAGGCGGGTGTCATTTTGTGACCACAACAGATAATGATTTTCAGGATTTGTTGGATGAGTTCTTCGCAGCGTCTGATATGGATGAGTATCATGTGAACTTGCGAGCTTTTCGTGAAGAAGCTCGGATATTAGAAGCAAATCGAGAACTAGACAATCCGGTCGTGTGCAGCGGATGAACGAGCCAGTTCTGAAAATTGAGTGTGTGATGTGCGGATATTGTTGCTCGCGGTGTCCGTGTCCTTATGGCGAAGTAGTTTTGCTTGGTTCTGGTTGTCGGTTCTTGAGTGAGCCGAATGAGTTCGGTCAACGGTTTTGCGGAAAGTATGACGAGATCGCCGCTGATCCTGGCTCTTGGTCTTCTCCAGCTTTCGGCGCGGGGTGTTGTTCTTCGCTCTGTAACGAGGTCCGTGACGAGGTCTTGTATAAGCAAGCAACGAAAGATACAATAGCGTTACTTACTGACGGAAAAGGAGATTGACGAATGTCCCGATACATACCAATTGACGAATGCAAGAAATGTCCGCACCTGAAGATCTCCTCTGATTATTCGAACCCGCTTCAGAATGCGGACCCGCCTGAAATTTGGACCTGTGATGTGGGCGAAAAAACGATTGTATCCCGCAAAGAGAAGGAAGATAAAGAGCCGCCGCAACCGGATTGGTGTCCCCTGGATTCTTTTGACAATCGTCCGGAGGAACAAGGGTCTGACCCTAGCTCAGACCCCAGAGAGATCCGCCTTGTGTCGCTGGATATCTTTCCAGATTTCGCAAGCTGTTTCCTTCCCATCCAGCGAAAAGAAGAGGTTTACAGCTACCAGTCATACAATCAAAAAGTGATTCTAACGAAGGTCCCGAACAAGAGCCGCTGGAACACGGTGTTCATCAAAGAACAGGTCCAGATTATCGCGGATGCACTGGAGAACCGCTTGAATGGTTGTGAGTGTCCGCCAGTAAGCCAGCCGCTCGATTTCTTGGATGTGGTAGACCCTTTGATCGAAGATGCGCTTGTTTGCTTTCAAGACGCAGTGGACTCCTTTGTCAGCCGCACAAAACCACGCGGTGGTGAAACCAGGATGCTTGTGGGAGTCAAACAAGGTGACGCGGGGATGGGGATCGAGGTTACACTACGGAAAAGCGCACCCGCCAATTAAGCTCTCTCCTTCTTATAGTTAGAAGAACAGCCCCTAAATAGTTAGGTCCTAACTTTCAGATTCCTTCCAGCTTGATCTCACAAAAAGATCAGAGTCAGAAAAAAGTCTTGCCCTCGTTATTTTGTGACGCAAAAATTTTAACTCTCGAAGGAGAAAGCAAATGACCACCGAACGCGCCGAACTTACCGCCAACGAAACCATCAAAAATTTCCTCCGCGCCGGAAAAGCTACCTTCACTCTCGAAAACAAGGCTACCGGAAATCACCTCACCTTTCGCGTGAATCAGCCCAAAGAAGACTCTCCACACTTCGTTCAGGTTCTCACCGGTCCTGATAACGGCTCTGACTACGCTTTCTTAGGAACCATCTTCGCAGATGGCAATTACCGCCACGGCACCAAAAGCACAATCGGTCGCGATGCTCGCTCCGCCAAAACCTTCGTATGGTTCTGGAACATCCTGATGGATGACCGTAACCTTCCCGAGTCCGTCAAATTTTACCACGAAGGGCGCTGTGGTCGCTGCGGTCGCCCCTTGACCACCCCTGAGAGCATCAACCTCGGTCTCGGTCCTGTCTGCGCCGAAAAGGGACTTGGTTGATTCGGGTTCGGGGGGATGTTTCAAGGGGGGCTAGGAAATAACACCGCTTCGGCGGCGGGTTCGCGGGGTTCAAATCCCCGGTTTCCTTTTTCAGTTGAGACAACCAAAGGACGGAAGGAGCCACGTCATGAGACATTCTGATATCCGGACACCTGTGGATGCTGTGATTGAACGAGCCTGGAAAACGAAGGATTCAAAGCTCGCGGCGTGGTTCTGGCACTTCTACACCAAAAGCGGTCGATTGGTCGCCAAAGGTGTTCTCCGTCCAGAAAGCGTCTGGAAGCGTGTCCAGCAAGGCGCGGAATTCTGTGACCCGCCAGTGGAAAAAGAAGCATGGGAAGCGTTGGTTTCATCAGCGGATGGTTTCACCTATGCGGAACTCAAACAGTACAAAAAACAACTTTTCCCCCCGGAAGAGTAAGGAGCCAGACCAATGAAGATACTGAAGGGTTGGGAAAACAATGTGGTGACGTTCAAGAGTCTGCAGGTTCCAACGCAGACCAAACACACGACACACAAGATGGTTGAGCTTCCTGATGAGTGGTTCATGGAGATCTCTTCGAAAGATGAGCCGGTGATCGGTCGCGATATGGGGTTCCTGTATCTCTCTCCGGCTGGCTGGCGAGCCAACCGAGACCAGTTCAAGGCGCAGATGTCCAAGGAAGATTTCAAAGAGCTTGCAGAGAGCGCAAAGAAGCTCTTCGCCAATGTGCGACTCCAGAAGCAACGGTTGATTGTGATGTACAAAATGCGGATCAAAGCGCTGCAAGCTGTCAAGCTGAGATAGTCAGAAAAAAGTCTTGCCCTCATAAATATAAGACAGTCGATTTTTTAACATCCAGAAGGAGCAAGGAACATGGACCAGATACAACTTCAAATCGCACGGAAACAATGGGGTGGCATCGCTCCCAAAACCATAACCGCGCCCGTCAATGACCGAGACCGCAAGTTCAAGTTCGACCCCAAACGCACCCTTCACAACGAAGAAGGCGAGTTGCTTCTTCGCTACGTCGCTCGCAAAGCTCGCGGCGAGAGCTTCAACGCGATGATCCAGGTTGTTCTCGGTCTGGATGAGGGGCTGGACCTCTATGACCTCCGTTTCGAGGTCTACGATGGTGAGATGGAGAAGGGCTTGACTCGCCAATACCACGGCGTTTTTGTCGAGAGTTTCGAGAACTTCACACGAATCTCGTAAGGAGCCGATCATGACCCGGATGCAATTAATCACATTGATTTTACAGGACAAGCGCACGGCGGCATTCCTGAGTGTGAACGACCTCCAGCGGGAAAAGAAGGCGTATCTGGAAGTTATATTGGAGAATATTCAGGATGACGGGAGCAAGAAAGCATTGGCGGAACGGATCGTCAATCAGTTCTCCCTTGGTTATTCTGCGGCGACCTTGATGAGTTTCCGCAAATCTGAACTGGAAGACATGGTCAACCCATAGAAGGAGCCAGGAACATGACGCAGTTTGAGAAGATGATCAAGATCGCGGTGGAACAAGAGGATCACAAAGTTGCTGGATATATCGCAACCTATTGTCAGACCAAAATGGGGATGAATTACCATGAGATTCTGGCGCGGGTTCAACAGGTTTGTCCAGCGGTCGAAAGGCGTGATTGGGATGGTCTCATGTACGATTTCGACAATTTCAACAACCGCTACGAAGAACGAGCACACAAAATCATGTGTGACCACGTCAAAGAAGTTTGTTATTAAGCGGTGTCATTTGCTTCTGAGGTGTGTCTCTGTTGGGTAGAGGTGACGTAATGAGGTTTGAAAGTGTGTTCGGGTATCTGTTAGCCGTTGCGGGTCTTGTTGGGCTTGTGTGGGTGTTTTGTGTGGTGGATGGAAAGTTGGATTTGTTTCGCTTGATTGCGTTCGTGGTTGTTCTGGGGTTCATCGATGAGGTTCAGATCAATTGGAACTGGAAGCGCAAAAAAAGAGGTATGTGTGATGAAGAAGATTGATGTTGTGTTGTTTTGTTGTCTCGCTGTGGGGTTCTTGTTGCTGTGTCACAGCCCGGAGAGCCGTTTGTTTGATGGTTTCAATGTGGCGGGTGTCCTGTTGTTCGGCGGGTCCGCCGGTGCGCTGTACAAGCTGAATGGGAAGTGAGTTAGGTCCTAACACGAGTCAGAAGAAAGTCTTGCCCTCGTTCTGTGCAAGTTGACCTTTTTAACCTCCACGAAGGAGTCAAAATCATGACTTATCAAAACATAGACCGCCACGATCCAGACAGCGCACCCATCAAAATTGATGGTCTCGAACTTGGCTCTGGCGACTGGGTCAAGCATCACAAAGAGCCGATCATTGGTCTCGTTTGCCACAACTGCGGCGAAGTGGTTGCAACCGTCCGCTATGAGCGAGATCAAAAGGAAATGACCAAAGAACAGCGCCTTCACATCTTCAACGAGGCGGAGAACAAGGGTGTCTATCACAACTCCAGCAACGGACCCGCCAGCATGAAGTGTTACTGTGTGGACTGTCAGAAGCACTACATGGCGCAGTTTGCAAAGAACCTTGGGCTGGATGAGGTCTTTGTGATTGAATACGCGCCGGATCACGGCGACCGGGTCGTTCGCACCAAGGGCAACCCGGCGCATGCTTCCAAGTACCCTCTCACACCCCTACAACGCGAGATTCTGGCTTGTGTCGGTGACTATGAGCCGATCCGGATGTCTGTTGAGCGGCTACAGCTACACAGCAAGATTGTGAGCTACTTGATCGATGTGGGCTTGTGTCGGTACGTCAAACATAGCGAATGCGTGGTGCTGACAGACGAAGGACAAAAGCGTTATAAGGGCTTGAAGGAACGAACAAAGAAATAATAGGACGGCAAGCGGGGGGCTTGCCTTGTGCCTTTTCACTACAGGGAGAACAGACAGATGGCGTTCAAGAAAATGAAAAGTGATTTCTCAGGTGAGCGGAAAGAGCCGGTGGCTCGCCCCAGCTTGACGTACCGTGGTTTGGAGATGAAGACGATTGGTCAATTGTTTCCAGGAAAAGAGTTCGTGATGGTCAAGCCGAACACAGAAGCGCCGTTTCGGTTTCTGTGTACGAGCTTAGATGATATGTTTGAGTTCGTCCCCATACATTTCTATGATGGCAAGGCGTGTTTGTGTATCGGCTCGTCTCTTTGTCCTATGTGCGCTGATGGTCTCCGGGTCTATCCTCGCTTTGTTTGCCATGTGCAGCGAGCGCAATACGTCACAGACGCGGAAGGAGAGCGCTTCTACAAGTACGAGGAAGAGGACAATATCTTTGTCACAGGACAGGCGCTAATACAGGCGATAGATGGTGAGCTTGACCGCTTCTTTCTCCGGGTTCGTAAGTATGGTCCTTGGTGGACAAAGGTGTTTCACTTCTTCGTTAAGTGCAAGAAAGAGAAGAAGAGCGGTCTTGATATGCTCGTGAGTCGCAAAGGTCACGGAATGCACACAACCTACAGTGTCAAGATTGTAGGAACCTGAGAAAGTTTGTCAGATCTGCGCGAGTCAATGCGTCTTGGTAGTTAAGAGATTCAAAAACAATATTTATTGCAATCAGGGGAGATTGTTATGAACATTCAGGCTATATCTCAAAACGTACACCATGAAACATTTATAAAAGACCCGCTTACAGGCGTTGTTTACACATCCTATTTGCAAGCTATTGCAGACCGGAATCTCGAAAGTTGGATCAACATGTTTGATTCTCGTATTGAATTCCAGCGTATCCTTGTGATGGCTTGTCACTCCGTTTATGAGTTCCAACAGTACGGTCAACAAGTGTTCCATCTAAGCCACGATATCGCCTGGATGTTGAACATGACCAAACTTCCGAAGTTGCCAATTGACTCGATCAACTTCCCCTATCCCGGATTTTACGTACAGATCCCGGAGTCCATGAATCTATTGTTGCATGCGGGTCCTGATGAACTAGACTCTGACCGTATTATCGGCGCTTATGTGAGTGACTTCCAGGTGATACGAGAAAACAGCCGTGACGTACCTGGTGACAAGCCGCGAGTGATGTTCCATATCATCACAAAGAAGCTGGATGGTTCTCCTGGTTTCGGTAACTTCAACTTTATGCTGAGCCATCACAGAGACGATCTGGAAGAGTACCTGAAAGATTTCTCTCCTGATTTCAACAAGCCAGATAGTGTTCAAGCTGTGTTGCGGATTGTGTTGAACTTGTTGTTCTATCTCAATGCAACAAATGCGGAAACTGTCAAGCATGACAACAGCGAAGAGATCAAGGAGATCAAGGTTCGGCTCAAGAACAAGAAGATGAAGGACCGGAAGCGGAGCAAGCTTCAGAAGCGCTTGAATCTTCTCTCAAACAAAGCTGTCATCACGGTTGTTGCGCCGTCTGTGAAGCTTAATTATTCGCCGGGTGACCCCACGGGGATCAAGGTGCGCCGTCATTGGGTCCGTGGTCACGATCACCATTATTGGGTAGGGACGGGTGATGACCGCAAGCTGGTGCTGTATTGGGTCAAGCCGTTCGAGCGTGGTGATACCGTGGCGGAAGCGGTACGAGATCGTTATGAAGTCAAATAGTTAGGTCCTAACTATTCCCCCTCCTTTGTAGATATTTCCACTTATTTCACGAAATTTACACTAAAAGTGGTGCATTTTTAGACAAAGATGTGTCTCTGTTGGTATGCCTGTTGTATTAGGAGGTGATCAGGATGAAAGAAAAGAACCAGTTGAGGAAGGTACGAGAAGAACGATTGTTGGGGAAAGCTGAGCTTGCAAGAGAGGCGGGTGTTTCGGTGCTGACAATTACAAGAATTGAAAATGGAGAGGCGTCACGACCAAAGACCAAACGCCAGATTCTGGCGGCGTTGAATATCCCGCTGGAAGATCGGGAGCGTGTATTTCCGGGTGACCCTGATAGCTGAAGGCAACAAACAAAGAGAAGGTCAAGAGACCGTAGGGAGAGAAAACCATGACCGAAAAGATGTACACACTGTCATTGAACTGTGCTCGCTGTAACGAAACAATCCAGTCTGTTCAGCTTAGCTGGAACGATCTTCTGGAGTCTGTAAAGATTACAGAAGAACTTGGAGAAGACCTGTATCTACAAGGTGCTATTTACCTCAAGTGGGACCTGAACGAGCCGAAGTTGACCGAGGTGGTCCTTTGTCATCGTTGTGTGGTTCATGTGAAGAATGCGATCAACATCATGGAGCAAAAGAGACAGGGTGTGGTGGACGGAGTGCAGGATGCAGACGACAACGCACCAGAGACGCCAGAGAAGACACACAAGGGTGCAGGCGCAAGCCAGGAGTCCTCGAAAGGCGAAAAGGTGAACCAGGGGACTCTTACGGATGATGATACGGCTGGCGGTCCTGAAAAGAAAGCGACCCCCAAACCGGCTGGCAAGCCCAGAGTCGGACCATCTAAAAAGGTCAAAGAATTGCGGGATCGAACCGGCGCGAGCATGCTGGCTTGCAGCAAGGCGTTGACGAACAATGATGGGGATGTGGAAAAGGCATACCAACAGATCCGCAACACCGGTCTGGCAAGCGCAACCAAAGAGAGCGCAAAGGAAAAGCCAGAGGACAAACGCCCAATCAGCCAGCGCTATCCACTGACGGAAAGACAGCGGCGCATCTTCACCCGGATTGCAAGAGGCAACACGACGGACAGCGGCTTAGCTCGCGGAAAGAAGGGTCAGAAACCATTGGCTCTTCATGAGAAAAGCACCGCTGACCTTCTTTGTGACAAGGGGTTGCTCCGAAAAGACAAGAACCAGAAACAATATCACCTTACGGCTGACGGTCGGAAACGATACGAAGGTATGCAATTATAAAAGAGGGCTGGAGATGAGTACGAGAACAGAGATAAATACGGCGGCGAAGAGCTTCTTTGAAAAGGTCGGAGAAGAACCAACAATCGCTCTTCTGGGTTACGAGGTCTATCTGAAGCTTCACAGCGAGATTATGGAGTATGCAGAGGAGCACACCGGACAAAAGTTCACCCGTGTTGGTCCGGAACACTCAGAGGTCAACAAGGTTGAGACCGATGTGGGGTCCTTGCTCGTTGTTGTTGACCCGGAGAGTCCAGACCGGATCTCTTTTCTGGTCAGCAACAGCACGGCGGCGCTCTCCGCTGTTGTGCAGGATGTGACAAAGAAGCGACCGTCAGCTTGAAGTTAAGATCACGTTAAGTCAACAGCCTTGAAGCGCGTATCTATGTAGTCAACAGCCTGAAAGAGGAACAAAATGGAGCAATATATTTTCAGATGTGCGAACCCGGAGTGTGGGCGCAGTTATTCATACGTCGGTTACAAGACCGGTCTCGGCAAATCAGAAGCACAGTTGAAACAGATGGCGAACGAAGCGCATGTGTGTCGTGAGTGTGGTTATGATGACCGCGAGAATCCAGAAGGACCGAAGAATGACCGTAGTCTGGATTGGGGTGACAATCCTTACACGGAATCAACCCGACATGCGGCTGGAATGATCGCCGACCTTCTCACAAGCGGAGTCAAAAAGAAGGAAAGCTCATCATGAAACCAATCAAGACCATCAAAGATGTGTTGATTCAGTCGCTGGTAAGCTCGCTGATGTTCGCCTTTGTGATGTGGCTTGTGTTATTCATCCGCTGTGATGTGTCTTATGCAGATAAAAAGTTTTCGACAGGACAACTTTTTGCGTTGATTATGGTGGTTTATTTTGTGCTGATATTTTTGATGGGATTGTGGGAGTGTGCTGTCAATAACAGTTCGAAGCTCACAAAGTACGGGAAACTCGGATATTTGGGAAAGGGGAAAGGTTATGATCGAAGCAAAGAAAGATAGAAAAGATCCAGAGGTTCGCAAAGAGAGGTACAAGGACTATTTGTGTCCGGAATGTGGCGAGCCGCCGGAGATTATCGCCAAGTGTATGAAGCGGAACGCCAAGTGCAAAAATGGTCATTGGTGGCACAAGTGCGAGGTGCATCACACGATTGTTCCTGTAGAGGCGCATCCAATGCAAAAGGGTTGTACTTGTCTGGTTCCTCCAGAGAAACTTGAGCTTGTTGTGGAAGGGGAAGAGCCACAAGAAAAGCCAGAGGACCGGTACAAGGATATACACCGGCGCATTGGGAAGTTTGAGATCTCTCAAGCTTTCTTGATGGACAATCCGAAAGATGTGATTCGGTCAATGGAAGGTGTTCTCGTGGTCCGGTGCGAGATGATGTGGATGCGCCGCGTGTTCGAGTATCACGCAATATCACCACACTTCGATGTGACACCAGAAGGTGAGATTCCGCCAACATACGTCTGTGAGTTCACCCGCCACGAGGACGGTACAGTGACGTGGGAATGGAAACAATCAAAAGAACAATGGGAATGGAAGAAGATGGAGGTGTCCAGTGACTGACACTGAGAAGTTACTGGCGCTGATACATGAGAGACCAAACCGGCATTTAGTTCGCGGTCGTATGGTGGTGATGCCAAAGGGACTAGCACCAGGACCATCACACAAGATTTTGATGAGCGGCGTGGTGTTCAGCGAACAAGGTCCGCTTGTTCTTCCGGAGAACAGTGGTCGTGTGGAGTTGTGGGAAGGTCCAATTTTGATGATGCCAGAGACCCGGTGGTCTGGAACGGAGGATACAGATGGACTCCCTATGCCAGCGTTGTATAACAATTTGACCTCTTTAGAGGGTTGGAAGAAACAAGAATAGAAGGAAGAGAGTTACAGATGAACCGCATCAAAGGTTGGGATTTGATACCGAAAGCGGAAAGACCCGTAAAAGAACCAGAAGAGAAACCTGCAGAGGTGACGCCAGAAGAAGAACCGGCGCAAGATGACAAGATCTCGATCTTCATGTGTCAGGATGTTGGCGTTGATGGCACCACAGAGGTCCATGTTCAAGAGAAAGACGGTGTCTTTGAGGCTCGTATCGGATTTGCGTTGTTTGGCTCGACAATGATGACAGAGGAAGAATTTGAGGCATGCGACTGCAACCCGTTCCACGAGAACTTCCGTGACAACTTCGCCAGCGGAGAAGGAGCCACAAAAGAGGAAGCAATCGAGGCGATGAAGAAGAACCTGAGTTCTGTCAGCGCTTCGTTGTTTCATTGAGAGGGATAGATGAGATTTGAAGATATTCCCAGAATGTCACAGGCGAACTATTGCATTGATGTGGCGTGGACCTCGATACGTCGCCATTTCGAGGGATTTGGTGTTCCTATTGAATTGGACCCGGAGTATCAGCGCGGGTACGTCTGGACCTTGGAACAACAGATCGCATACCTGGAGTTTCGTATGAAGGGTGGAATGTCCGGAGGTGATCTCTTCTGGAATGCTCCCGGCTGGCATCGCGGAGAACATACCGCGATGGAGTTGGTGGATGGAAAACAGCGCCTGGAGGCTGTTCTTTCCTTCCTTGCTGGCAACGTCCCGGTGTTCGGTCTAAAGATCTACGAGTTCGAAGATGAGTTGAACCCGATTCGTCACCGGTTCAAGTTCTTTGTCAATGACCTGGATGACCCGTTGGCTGTGGTTCAGTGGTATTTGGACCTGAACACCGGCGGAAGTATCCACACAGAGAAGGACCTTCAACCAGCTTATGCTGTGATGAAGAGACTGAAAGGGGAAAAAGAATGGACCCACAAAGCATGATAGATTGGATTGTGACGGTCCCCAAAACAACGCGGTGGGATGATTACGAAGCTGAATTGATCGCCGTGGCTGACGGTAAATCTTTTATCAACTACAGAACCCGGTACTTTCCGAAAGATATGTGTGGCGGTCACCGATGCTTCACTGTCTGGAATGGTCGTGTTCGCGGCTGGATGAAGATCGTAGGTCTCTGGTATTGCCAGAGGTCATGGGTTTGTGAGACTACGGGCGCGGTTTGGCAACCAGGAGAGTATATTCAACGGAGCGGTCCCTTTTATACTGTGGAAGGTCCAGAGATGAAAGGATTTCGTGGGGTCCGCAAGTACAAACATGTGATCAAGAAAGAGACTCCGATTCCGAAGCGGGCGGATGGTGCAGAGTTTCCCCCCATAGTGGATATAAGTGACGGCTGGTGTCCAAATCCGCCAAAAAAGATCGGTGATTTTGATCTCTCTCCGCAGTGCCGGAGTTGCAACATGTGTGATATTTGTCAGAATGTTCAAAGCACAGGGCGGGTGTGGGGATGATTGTTAAACCCTATTTCTACATGCCGGAGATGGATGACAATCAGCGGCTAAAGGTCAAACGTTTCCTAAAGAATGAGGTTCCAGATGTGATCTTGCACCGGTTCGCTTATGACTACGTTTTCCAGGTACTCCAGAAGCGGATCACGGAGAACAAAGAGACAAGTGGGATGATAACGTATGCTCTCGGTGTACTGGCGAAGTATCTGGAGGGCAACGCATCCGTTGAAGCGCTGGAGTACTTGCACATAGGGCTGATGGAGACCCTTCTCTGGGATAATGACGAAGGTCATGTGTCTCTTGTGGCGGCGGCGCTTCGCGGACCTCTTACAGGTGCAAAACAGGCTTTTGCGCATGCGTACTACTATTATGGGTGGTGTGACTGGTATGTGGACCTGGAGAGAGATGAGCGAGACGGCGCGATGGTTCTCCAAATCAAGAGTACACTTGATATTCCCATCCACACAGCAATTGAACTGATGCGTCGATACTGGCGCTATTTTCGACAATCCAGAAGCACCCTTGTCAACTTGTTAAGAAACAGGCGAACAGACCAGCTTGCTGCGATTCAACAAGTTCCTCCCTGGCAAACCGAAACTGAAGATGGTCTTTTCTCTGAATAGTTAGAAGTAGAATACTGAATAGTTAGGTCCTAACCTTTCGGTCCCCCTCCACTTTTTTCTCATCTATGTCACAACGCGACACACGTCAGACACAAAATGAAAAATAGTGGTGTCACTTTGGAAAAAGATGTGTCTCTATAAGTGAACAGTCGGGTTGACGGGTCAAGTGATCTTGACCAGAAGGAAGCACAAGGGAAGTAAAAGGAAGCACAAAGGAACGGAATGATGGAAAGACCATACGTTACATGGAAAGGAGCCGCGCATTTAGCCGCAAAGGGCGAAGAATGGAAGGTTCGTCTACTCAATGAAAACGGGAAGCACAACAAATTCTGGGAAGTTTATGGAACGGGTACAACAGGAGAGGTTCGAGTTCGCTACGGAAAGATTGGTGCTACCGGAACTGTGGTCATAAAAGATTACGAATATGCAAGAAAGAATGTGCGTGCGAAATTAGGACGGAGCGGTGACAAACAATATCGGTACGATGCACAAACGGATCTCATCTTTCCAGATCCAGGAAGCGCGACACCAAAACCAAAGAAACCCGCTGTAAAGAAGAAGAAAGCCGTGGCAAAGAAAAAAGCCGCACCGAAACCACCACCGGAACCACCGAAACCGGCGGTGAAGTTAACAAACAAACAGAAGCTCAAACGAAGCATCGCACGAAGAATGAGCGAAGCTGACTGGTAGACAGTCATGAACAATGAAAGGGAGAACAAGAATGTCAGATCCAGACACCCAACAATCACTTTTGGAAGAAGGTCAGGACAAACCAGACGTGAAACAAGCACCGATGCCAACTGGAAAACCGATTGCAGGAGCGGAGACGGCTGGCAAAAAGAAGACGGGGTTCAAGAAGGTGACGCCACAGACAGGTGAGACCTCCGGCGAGACCAAGGAGGGAACAGGTTCTTCGCCGGAATCTACAACTGAGACAAAGGAGACCGCACCGGAGACCCAAAGTCAAGGGTCCACGCCTCCGGAGAAGGAACCCAAAAAGACAACCAAAAAGGCGAACGGCGAAGCGACAAAGAAGAAGGGTCGCTCTCTGGGGAAGGTGACGGTCTACCGTTCTCTTCCTCTTGACGAGCATCTTTTCAGCTTGGGTCTCACAGAGGAGCGGATGCGCGGAACGAACCCAGAAGAACCGATTCCGAGATACAAAGACGAGATCTTGATCCCGGTTGTGGAACCGGATGAAGATCCGCTGATCTTCCCTGGTGTCCCGGAAGCAACCATATGGGTCAAAAACCGGCTGGAAAAGGGAGAACTCCCAAGTGGTGATTACTTCATTATCCGGCTGGTGAAGAAGTTCGGCGCGACGGTCAAACAGGTCGTTCAGGTCAACATGCAAGAAACCGATTTCTGATTCTACGTTCTGTCAACCGCCGGTCCATTAATCCTGGTCAACAGCCGTGCCCCCGCTCTACCTAACTATCAACAGTCTTGCCAGGTCTTTGCCACCCCCTCAACAGCCTTGAAAGGGCATTTCCCCATTGTCAACAGCCTTGAGAGTCTTGCAGATCGCAGTCAACAGCCTTTTTTCAACTAGCCCGGTGTCAACAGCCTTGAAACTCGTTGATTTCAAAGGGAGAATAAAAAAGTGGAATTTTATTGAAAAAAAAGTGGTTACACTTTGACGTAGGGTGTGTCTCTATATACATGTTGTTTGAAAAAAGAATAAAAAGTTTTCAAGTCATCTGGACGGGGATCGTTAGCTCAGCAGTAGAGCGCCGGGGGCTGACCGCAAGGTAAACTCTCGGAGGTCGGTGGTGCAGATCCATCACGGTCCATTAAGGTGAGGTGGTCTAAAAGGAGTCAGGTAATGCTGACCCCCTTGATCCGGATTGGAAAGTCGGCGGGTGTGAAAATACCGGCAGATGTAGGTTCGAATCCTACCCTCACTACTTTTTCTTTATCAGCCAGATGTTGACCAGCCTCAGTCTCTTCGGGGACTACGCTAGTTTTGTCATGAAACCCGGAATGCGCGAGCCAGTTTCCGGCTCTTTCGTGGGGAAGGAACACAGGGTGCTTCAAGGCGTACTGACTGACACCGACCTCATGTGACAAGCATTATTAGCATTGGCGAGGCTCACTAGACCTTCACCGGTCGAACACCTGTTAGTTCTCTCATAGAGGGCGCAGAGATGGCTTATTAGATTAAGCAAATGACCCCCGGAACGTCATCTGGCTGTTGAGCGTTTCGGGGGTCACCTATTTGGGGGATGCAAAATTTTATCCTCAATCCTTGTCCACAGCTTTGAACATGCTGATCCTCCTAAGTCAACCGTTTTGAGACGATATCAGCTTTCATGTTGACAGCCTTACGCCAACAGCCTGAAATGTTAGAATGTTAGGACCTAACTTTGGAGATTTACCATGATTGAAAAGAAGCTTGAGATTCTTTATAGCGCCGGTGGTCTTGACCCCACATACAAGAAAGTAGGGAACCATCCAGAGTTCCAGGACAAGGACGAAGCTCGCACCTGGATCAACCAACGGGTCCAGATGGGAGCGTTGTCTGGTGAGAACATTTTTCTTGTGCAAGAAACACATGCTGTTGTAGTGTTCAGCAAAGAAGTACAGTACACGCTGCAAGGCGAACAAGGTCCGCAACAAGACAGTGCATTTCTTGACAACTCTTTCATACCAGCACCAGCACCAGTACAAGCTTCTCCAATGCCAGCAAAGAGAAACCAGGGTGGTCGAGGTCGCGGCGCTGTGACGAAGTACGGAGGTCCATTTTGATTCTTTCAGGAGATGAAATCCGAAAACGCCTTGGCGGTGACATTATCATTGAACCCTTCGAAGAGGAGCACCTGAACCCGAACAGCTACAACCTCTCTTTGAGTAACCAGTTGAAGGTCTATGACCAGTTTCCGCTGGATGCGAAGGGACAGAATGAGACCAAGCTCATAACAATTCCGGAGTCTGGTCTCATGCTGGAACCAGGGCGGTTGTACCTGGCATCTACGAACGAATACACAGAGACGCGGGACCTGGTTCCGCGCCTTGACGGTCGCTCTTCTGTGGGTCGTTTAGGTATCTTCGTTCACATCACGGCTGGTTTTGGTGATGTTGGTTTCCGGGGTCGGTGGACGTTAGAACTTGCCTGTTTGCATCCTGTCATTATTTATCCTAATATACGGATTTGTCAGATCTCTTTTCATGCAGTTTGTGGTGATACCGGGATAGAGTACGAAGGTCGATACCAGGACTCCAATACCACGGAACCCGTGGAGAGCCGTCTGTACAAGAACCAGTAACTGAAAAACCGAGAGGATTGACAGCCTTGATTTTGTCAACAACCGAGAGGAAGGAAAGATCATGAACGAGGAAGAAGAGAAAAAAGGAATCACGGTCGAAGAATGGAAGTCAAACCTGGATGCGTTCGAAACGGAACAGAATGATGTTTTGCGGCTGAAGGATGCGACCTTGTTTTTTCTTTCGATGGGAAACCCCCCAAACACCGCGTTGGCAAATGCGCTGAACTTCTGTCGTGGTGACCAGCACTACGATTACACAGGTGTTCCGGGGGCTTGATTTCAAACCGAAGATGGTAGATCCTCGTATGGTTCTATAGCTTGGTATCTTTGAAAAACGAATACACACTTTGTCGAGAACTGCAGAGTCATTACAGATAGAATGCGACTCCGTAGACCCTGGTTCGAATCCAGGTCCCCCGATTTTACCGGGGGATAGTTTAGTGGTAGAACAACGACTTGTTTGACTCTCACCTTAACTCGACATTCTGCCGGAGTGCTGTTGCTGCGTTGAGCGGCGCACAGTCTGTTGGGGGTTGATCTCCCCAAAGATCACAGATAGCGGTGAAACTCCGCTCTCCGGCTCCAGGGGATGACTTGGTATCGATTGGGGCGGAGTGGTATCCGATGCGTGTCAGAGGTTCAGGAGGCTCTGTAAAAACCTGAAAACTTGATAACTGCCAACGATAATAAATCACATCGTTCGTCTGGTAAGGTCGTCAGTATGGCGGATTACCGGGTGGAACAACCGGTGGCAATGGCGGCGTGACCGCCACGGGTCCAGTGAGTTCGCTTGTGGGCTTGCTGGAAACGCAAAAATACACGAGATCGCCTGCGACTGGAATATCTCGCTAGTGCTGGCTAAACTATGAGATGTAGCTGACCAGAGAATCTGTCAATCTGATGACTCTGGTGGTGAAGGAAACGAAGGATTGACTACACACGTAGAGTCGTTTACAGCGACGTTTCAAGACGCGGGTTCGAATCCCGCCATCTCCAAATAACAGGAGCAAGTGATGAGTCGGTCAACAGCCTGGAAGCTTTTGCTGGTCCTTCTTGTCATTGTCGTGCTCCTGGTTCTCTGGGAATTGTTTCGCACCTATCTCGAATGCAACGACGGCATCAAGGAAGCATGCGAGATCCTGGAAACAATGTTCATGTTTTGACAGACAACACACCTCTACGATGACTGGCTAGAGCGAGCCAGTTGGCAGTGAGCCGGGGAAGGACAAACCTTCTCCGGCTTTTTTTATTGTCTACTGGTTCCGTTTTGATCTTTGATGTGTCTCTATTACACAGAGGTAAAATGAGTAACACAAGGAGACAAAGAAATGACGTTCCCAATTCATCAAATAACGTTTGTGACCACAGATGCGTTACAGTTGCCCCAAATTCATGTGGTGTTGCCGGACGGCTGTGATATCCGAGTACCTTCACAGTTAGCTCGAATGGGTTACGCCAAACAGACGCGCCAGATTGCACATGGAACCACACAAAGCTTCTGGTGCAAGAATTTGCAGAAACAGACAGATGTAGTCACCGAGATGCATTCTCTGACCCGTATTTTTGGTGTGATTATGTTTCCCACAGAGAAGACAAATGCGCGGATAGATTTGTTGGACTCGTAATTCAGCTTGCTTCAGGTCGTGATATTTCTTATACCCAAAGAGACCCTTTCTTGATTCGGAGCGTATCACATGGAACCCGAAACAATTACAATCATCACGAATCACAAAATCACTGTCTTTGCAGATCCGTCAAATCAGCGGCTGAATGACGCGCTACTTTCCGCTGATTACGAATATGACCAGGGTTGCTGGTACAAAACTGCAAAGAACCGCCGGGATGCGTATGGTGAAATGAACAGACTGGCAACAATTTTCTTGACGCACACAAAGGAAGTAGCGCCACGAGAGGACCCCCCAGAGGAGCAAAAGGATGGCACGCTTGAGCACAGACCCGGAGAGACCAGCAACGGAACTGGCTGAGCTATATGGTGACGCAATCTTCACCTATTTAACCTCTCAGAACCTGGAAGAGACCTGTATGTGTGGGGGTGAATGGTCGAACGCTTTGAGTAGCGCATACACACCGAATCAGGTTGGTATGTTGTTTCGATCCATTCGAAAGAAGGGACACAGTCGGATAAAAGTTTTTTCGGAGTACAAGAATCACAAACGTTATTGGAAGGCTACAATCAAGCGAGAGGATGCCGAAAATGACAGGGGCTGACAAACGAGAACCAGAGCATCGTAACCGGCACGAGGAACCAGAAGAGGTTGAGATTTTGAGTAACAGCGGTCCTGTTGATGATATGTATGACCTTCTCTATCGGAAGGGAGAAGATGTTGCGGATGCTCTTGAGCGAGTCCAATGGGCTGGTGGTGTGTTGCGTCGCCAGCGAGCACGAAACGAGCATAACGTTCTGGAGATCTTGCTTGGCAACGTAGCCATAGCGGAGGAGAGATTGGCTGAGTTGCGAAAAGAGGCGGTCCAATTGTTGACAATCGTTAAAATCCGATATAACCGGGATCGCCAAGGTCATGACAGGGGTTATTAGGGAATGAGTCAAGATACAACACTCGTGGAGACCTTTGTGGTTGTGCGTGTTAATTTTGACGGGATTGAAGGTTTGTTGTGGTCCTCACAAGACGAGAAAGAGGCGCAGACAAAGATCAAAGAGTTGAGAGCACAATCAGAGGCATTGAGAAAAGAGAAAGATGAGTATCTTGAACGATTCGGAGAGCTTTCCCCTGGACAGCGGTTCGAGAAGGAACATGATTGGTTGGAGATGAAACAGCAACAAGATGGATTTGAAGATCTCACCTACCACGACCTGTCAGAAGCACGATACTGTGTCATGTCTTATAAGAAGGGTGACAAGGAATTTGAGTGTGTTTGTTCACGGTTGGGGGTTGGGCTGGAAAAGCCCTTTTTGTATTGAGCCGGTGCGTACCACATCGGTTCAAAGACAGTCAGTTTGGCTGTTTGTCATTTTGCTGAGACTCCTTCGTTTGTGGAATGCCATCTTGGTTGGATGGCATTTCCTTTTTGGGCGGTGAGTTAGGACCTAACATTCGACAAGGGAGGTTATGATGTCCTTTGAAGATGAGGGAAGCACAATATTGAAAGTAGCGGAAGTTGTGGCAACAACGGAAGCATCAGCATTGATAGAGCTTGAAGACGGAGAACGCGCCTGGTTTCCATTCATCAAGTGTGACGGTCTCTTTGAGGTTACGGAAGGGGAAGAGGAACAATTTGATTGTCCGAATTGGATTCTGATAGACCGTGGGCTGGATGATTACATCGACTACGACTGACCTTTCTTCATAATTATCAAAGAAAATTAAGATTCCGTGGTGCGCTTTTGGGAAAAAGTGTGTCTCTATAGGTGAAACGTGAGAGTTCAAAATTAAAATTTTCAGGTGAGGTAAGAAGATGAACAGAATTCGGTCAAACTGTGACGCCATTCAGACCCATGCAGAAAATACGGTATCTCGCTATTTTCGTCATGCTGTGTTGCTCCTTTCTGGTGAATTCGGGTGCGAGTATCCCCGCGACAATCCTGAGAATGTTGTCGCGCTCGTTCAAGCTATGACAAAGGAAGAAGTTGGAGTTCTAACCGCGCAGCAAATCAGAGAAGGTATGACCGAAATTGCAAACGCCATAAAGGGAAAAGAGGAAATGACTGAAATACCACAAGCTATAAAGGGAAAATCAAATGAGTAGTGAGAAAGAAGCACAAGAGAATCGAGAGAGAAAAGATTTGTTCCGCGCACTGGTCCGAGGGAGTGTGAACAACCTTGCTTTTGTGGACCGATATGCGACGTTCAAGTTCCGGCGCAAAGACAATGTGGCGGAACATTCTTACTATGTGGCGTTGTACAGCTTAATCATCGCGGAAGAGCTATTTCCGGGCGCGTATGACAAAGGGCGGCTCTTGAGCCTTGCGCTCCTCCATGACCTCCCAGAATCAATCTCTGGGGACCTGGTGATAACGTTCAAGCGCTATGACCTGGACCTTCGCCAGAAGATGGAGCAAGCTTCTTTTGATATGATGCGAGAAGAGCACCACAAAGAGAAGCTTCCGTTGTATTTGTCAGATATGGCGGAGGAGTATGACAAAGACAACACGTCCATCGAAACATGGATCATCGCTTTCGCTGACCGGTTGCATGTTGCGACTCGCATTGTTGAAGAAGCGGACCTTGGTAACTCAACAGCCAGACAGCGCCTTCTGGACCGATACATTCCTGGATTGAACAAACAGCTTGTGGGTCTCTCAAAGGTTTTGCATGGAACAGAGGGAACAGATAGCGCCTCTGATGACGCCCGGAAACGGCTGGCGGATGTGGATTTTCCGCTGGAAAAGGTCTTTCGCATCTTCCAGAGCCTTCAGGAGTTGATGCTGGATATTGGGCGCGAACTGCAAGAAAATGAGGACCCACACGGAACCTACATTGGTCCGGCGGTGAACAGATAACCGAAGAGTACAGGGGAGAAACAAAGATGAAGATTCAAACGTTGAGCGTGGTGGTCGGGACACAAGCTTGTGACGCGGTTTGTCCGTTCTGTGTGTCCAAACAAACCGGTTATGAGGAGATACCGCGCAATCGAGAGATCAATGTGCGGAACCTCTGGAAAGCGATTCGGCTGGCAAAGCTAGGAGGAACAACGACGGCTCTCTTGACCGGCAAAGGAGAACCTACGTTGTACCCGGAGGAGATCACCGATTACCTGTCGCATCTGCATCCTGATATTCCGCTGATCGAGTTGCAAACGAACGGAAAACAGATCGGAAAGCTCGCAATCAGCGGACGAAGTGACGTGGATTTGACTGACCGTGTTTTAGATGATTGGTACGTGAATGGTCTGGATACCATCGCATTGTCTGCTGTGGATATCCACAACGAGAACAACCGAAAAATCTACGGTGATGACTATCCTGGCTTGCTTCCGATCATTCAGTATCTGCATCAGTTCGAGTTCTCGATTCGCCTTTGTATCATGATGCACAGAGATATGGTTGACAGCGCCAAGCGGGTTCGGGAGGTGATTGATTTTTGTCGTGAGCACAAGGTGGCTCAACTGACACTTCGACCGATTCGCGCCACGAATGACCACGAAAACAAACGGGTGGCGGCGTATGTGGAAGACAATGCGCCAGACGAGTCAGATCTGACATTCGTCAATCATTGGGTCGGTGCTTCGGATCATGCGAAACTGATGACATTGTCGCACGGCGCGACCATTTACGATGTGAAGGGTCAAAATGTGTGTCTGTCGGATTGTTTGACCCTTGAGCCGGATCATGACAACATTCGAACCTTGATCTTCTATGGTGACGGTCGAATTGCGTATGACTGGCAATATCATGGTGCGGTGTTCGTAGCGCCAGCCTCGTAAAGGAGATACGTTGCCATCAACAGCCTTGAATGGGTGACGAAATGCCGTTTGATGAGGTGATGAAGAAACTGATGTATGCTTGGGGCATACTGATGGCAATTTTTGCAGTTCTTGCGTTGCTTGATAACTGCAACAAGTTTTTACTTTAGTTCCAATGTAGGATCAACAGTTTTGAGTCAGAAGGTAAGCAACATCAACAGCCTTGCTTTGAACTACGTGTCCGATCAACAGCCGTTATGACGGGAATATTTAGCGATCAACAGCCTTGACGGAGTGGTTATGTTAGACAAAGAGCCGGAAATTATTGCAGGTTGTATCTGCGTTGTAATGTGTCTGGTTCTGGCTTTCCTTTTGAGAGCTTGTCAGAGTTTCTTTCAATAGAGGAGAACAATTATGAGTTTGATCCCAAACCCGGATGATTCCTTGTATGTACGACCAGAACGAGATCTTGTCAAAGAGGCGTTACAACAGAAGTGTCCAACGACGGACAAGACGCTGGAAGAGATTGGACCTGGTGCGGATCTGGACAAGTGGGTTGCTTCTGTTCTGGGAACGGACGTATATCCCTATTCTCAGAACGCGGAGGCGTTGTTGATTGGTCTCAAGAACCTCTCTGAAAAGTACGATTATGTGGGGCTGGTCTTTTTTCGCTTCAAGCATGATTTCAAGGACGGTAAGACAGTGGACCGCCCCAAGGAAGAATGGAAAGATGAGTGGGCTATGAGTTTCCAGGGACCGCTGGAAGGTTACATGTTCTGTCCCCACGAAGGTCCAAACATGGCGTTCTGCAAAGGGGTCATTGGTCAGAGTTACGTCATGGAGGAGCGCCGGAAGATACAAGAAGAAGAGAGCAAAGGCGATGACAAACAAGGGAAGCAATAAACCACAGGTCGGCAAGCCTAGACCAGGACAGAAGCTGATTTCTTTTTCAGCGACTGCACGGGAGATCACACACCTTCCGATGCTGTACACATGGGGTTATCAGAGCCGGGACCTGGAAGAGCTACAAGCCATCGTGATGAATCACGGGATCAAGCGTGTGATTGATGTTCGCCGCAAACCGTGGTCAAAGTATCAGCCTGATTTTCGCAAAGAGAGACTGAGTCAATTTTCCTGGTACGAGCACTATGAGATTCTGGGGAATGAACACAAGGAACTACCGTGGCTGAAGGGAGACCATTGGCATACGGGCGTGAAGGCGGTTGCGAACCTCCTGAAGCAACATCCCGTCTTGCTTATGTGTCTGGAGAGGAATCCAGACCATTGTCATCGTAAAGAGGTCGCAGCGGCAATATTTCACGAGGTCAAATGTCAGATCGAGCACCTTGGTTTCGTCAGACCTGTAGAGCAAATGAATTTGTTATAGTCAACAGCCGCGATGTTATAATGAAGCTTAGTCAACAGCCTTGTAGCTATGTGCCCTTTGTCAACAGCCGCGATTGTATAGTCCAGGCAAGTCAACAGCCTGAAACCTGACTGAAGGTTAGGTCCTAACATTGGAGTGATCATGAACAAGTTAGAACGAATCCACTACAGCCGCAGTGAAGAATTACAATTCCAAAACATCGCAGATGTGAACGCGGACAACTTCAAACCACGGGGACTCTGGTACAGTATCGGCGATGCATGGCTTGCGTGGGTCATCTCAGAACAGCCGGACTGGTTAGGGGCGTACCCCTACATCTACCGACCGAAGTTGAACCACGAGCGCATCTTGACTCTTCCAGGCGAGGTTGCTGAGCTTCGTTCGTTCCTGGCTAAGTACGGTGTTGATTTCGGTCCTCTCGGGTTCATGTCCTTCAAACAGATTGACTGGAACGCAGTGGCTGAAGATTACGCCGGGATCGAGTTCTACCCGTACCGTAGAAACTTGATGTTCAACTTTTACAGCGATGATGAAGAGAGCCGCTTGACTCATGATGAGGTCTTCTCCTTGACCTTCTACAGCGGTGTGGATGTTCCATCTGGATGCATCTGGCATGAAGACGGTATTCTGGATTTCGGAGAACCTGAGAGACAGAATATCGAGACCATACAAGCGAAGGCTCTGGAAGCAAAACGCCGGTGGGAACAGGATCTGTACGGTGATGATGATGATGACGAAGAGGACGAAGTAAGCTCTTCGTTGTAAGGGGGTTCGTCATGGTCACCATCATCGCCGGAAGTAGACACCTCAAAGATCTCTGGATTGTTCAACGCGCCATTCTTCTTTCACAATTCGAAATCACAAAAGTTGTTTCCGGTGCGGCTCCTGGTGTAGACTCATTGGGAGAGCGTTGGGCATTGGAAAACAAGATCCCGGTGGTCCGCTTTCCAGCTAACTGGAGGGATTGGGGAAAACAAGCGGGTCCTATGCGTAATGAGGAGATGGCGGTTTATGCATCCAGTCAACCTTGTGGCGGCGCATTGATTGCTGTTCCGTTCAACCAGAGCCGTGGAACCATGAACATGATCGCCACTGCAAAGAGCTATGGATTGCAGGTTTATGTTCATCGGATGCACACAGGCAAGCCAAAACAAGTAGGATTTGATTTCTGAACAATAGGAGAACACAGGGTATGAAAGAATTGGAACCGGGAACGATTCAACTCAAAGAGTTCACAGACAAAATGTACCACTACACAGCGCGGGTTCTTCGTGTCATTGATTGCGAGACTATTGAGGTTGAAGTGTCACTTGGCATGAAGACAAAGCGAGAAGAGGTTATCCGGCTGTGGGGTATCAAAGTATCGAAAGCTAAGAGCAAGAGCAAGAAAGAACAAGAGAAGGAAGAACAAGCAAAAGGCGCGGTTTACCGTCTACTTGACGGCAAGACGATCTATATTCAGACCCAACGAGATACAACCGCCATTTATCGAGCGATGGTCTGGATAAGACAAAAAGGCGTACTGGTCTGTGTTAACGAACAACTGGTTCGTGATGGTTTCGTTGAACCCGGAAACGAGTACATGAAGGGGGTCAAAAAGATGGCGGCGGAGGAAATAGAAGACTAAAAACTACAAATACCATTCCACAGCAACAGCCTTCCGGGTCATTGAGCGTTAGTCAACAGCCTTCTTCATCCCTGCGAATTTCAGTCAACAGCCTTATTTTTCATTTCTAGTGGTGCGTTTTTGACAAAACTTGTGTCTCTATAGATACAGCCGAAGGACGTGCATTAAGCCAACAGCTTTGAAGATGGCTAAGACAAAGGGTTAACAGACTTGAAACAGGAGGAGAAATGGGGAGTCCACTTAGAAGTAACAAGGCGATGAGTCGCTATGCCTATGGGAGCGCATACGGCGCTGTGCTGGAGTACCTGGAAAGGAGATGTGACCACCTATCCAAATTGACCAATTCAGATGGTCGTTTGTGTGTGTTTACAGATTCACAAGAGGCGACAGATCTCGTCTTTTCCATCACATCTCGTTTGTCTGAACTGAAGGGTATCACAGGGGAACGGACCTTTCGAGACAAGGTTCGCTATCTCTGGGATGTTTGTCTGGATTTGTGTGTTCACGGGTCCTATTGTCCCGCCGATATCTACGAACTGCAAGATGCGGTCGAACTTAACATCAAACAAATGAACAAGTGGGTTGAGCGACGCTTGCGTCCTTTGCGAGCGGAGGAAGATTGATATGCACGTGATACCGGGTGTTGTGAGTATGTTTAACCACGAAGTGGTCCACGATTCAAACAAAGTGTTCTTTGAGATGATTCCGAAAGATCCAGAAGACCCGGATATGATCGTTTGGTATGACGGTCCTCAATTGTATTTCTGTCGTGCGCGTCTTGATGGCATGAAAGAGGTCTTCATCACAGTCCACATTGACCACAACCAGGAACGGGATGTGTATTTGCATGTTCCTGTGAGTCCAGAGCGGAAAGATGACATTCTGGGGGGAAAGGTATCACTTCACGATGCTTTTGCTGATTCTCGGCGCGGGTGGGCACTGGTGAGTGTGCATTATCAGTCCCGGCGGACTGTCGTGGCAAAGAAGAAAATCGAGGACATTCCAGAGTTCTGGTTTCCGCAAGGTGAAGATTACCTGACACCAGAGGAGCCAAAAGAAGAGTAACACGATGGCTGAACTTGTTTTGTGTAGGTGGATCAATACGGTCCATGTAAAGTTTAGGCGCATTTACATCCCGGTAGCTGGGGACTTGCTTTATATGATTCTCCCTTCTGGCGAAGAAGTGGAGATGCATTCGCCAGTTCAAGCCATGATGTACACCAGCTTGCGGACCAATAAAGACGAAGAAGGAAACATTGAATTGCTGGTGGGTGTGATCAAACTGGACATCAACACAAGAATCAACCACGGTTTCCAGAAAAAGAGTAACGGAAAAATAGGTCAAGCAAGACACATGCATATGTCTCCAGGGGAGACGGCGGAGTTCAGAAAGGAGTCTGGTTTACCTTATGTAGAAAGAGAGGAGAAAGGAGAACTACCGATGCCTGTGGGACCAGAAGAGGCGGCAAAATTTATGTCACATGACGAGAAACAAGAGATCAAACAGCTAATCAATAACATTGATGAGTATTTGAGGGTACACTACAACGGAGAGCACACCATTACTTATGAGATTCCAAAGAAGTACAGCAAGCTCAAATTGTACGCTCGCCATCAGGTAATCAAACAATACATAGAAGCTGGTTGGAAGGATGCGATCTGGGAGGCTACTGGCAAAGATACAAAGCACAAGTTCAAGTTGGTCAGTGACAAACAGATCTTCAAGGTGAATTTGCCAGAAGGTGAGTTCGAGAAGTCGGGGGGAAGAGAGCACCCGGAGGAACCTGTGGATCATCAACAGGCGCTCAAGAAACGTGAGAGCCAGAGCAAATGGTGAGGACATGCCAGTGACACCAATGGAAGCGTTTACAAATTTTTCAGATAAGGCGGTGCAACAGATCAAGAGCTTCGTCAAGCTCATTGATGAGAAGCTGTTGAGTGACTACAGCGGCTCTGGTCGGATAACCATAACACTTGGTCAAGAGGCTCCTGTTGCAGGCGTAAAGGAAGCTGTGGAGGTCATCTATAAGCGATCTGGTTGGACCGCTGTGGTCTGGGAGATCACCAACGGAGTGACAAAAGCGGCATTACTCCAGAGTTATGACGCTGTGTTCGAGAAGATTGTGAACGAGCACTTCCCCGAACATCCCGAAGATAGTGGAGAAAAGGCGACCAAAAAGAAGCGCGAGAGTAAGTGGTAATGGTTCCTGTAACCCCCAGAGAAGCTTTTGATCACATCTCAGATGATGCCAAGGGTCAAGCGAAGGAGATGATCAAACGTATTGATGCCTATTTGCTCAAGAACTATGACGGCGAAGAAAAAATGGTCTACAAGACGGATTGGGAGATAAGCCGCATTTTTTCGGGGGCTATCGATATCGTCCGCCGGGTATTTGAGCGGGTCGGCTGGCGCATCTGCACCATACAGAAAAAGAAGGGTCCAGTGACCATTGAGTTCTACAACAGAGAACTGGAGGGAATGAGGCGGTTACATCTGGATATTACGAGCTATGTGATTATTTCAGATGAGATTCTTGACGCCGCTATTGAGGAGATTCTTCCGGAGGGGTTACCGAACGAAATAGAGAGACCAGCAAAGAAAGTCACAAAGAACAGCAAGACAAAAGCGCTGAAGAAGCGAGAGAAACAAAGTAAGTGGTGATTCCACTTGAGACAACATGAAGGAGATCAAAGAAATGGCGAAAACAGTATCTGTTGATTTTGATGGCGTATTGCATTCGTATTCCTCCCGGTGGCAAGGCGCAGACGTGATTCCTGACCCGCCGGTTCCTGGAGCAATTCGATGGCTGATGGACCTCTGTCAGGATGACCAGTTTGAGGTCTGTATCTTCTCTTCCAGAAACGCACAAGAAGGCGGTATTGATGCGATGAAAAAATGGTTGCTGGACAATGGTCTACCCACAACCGCACTGGAGAAGATCTCTTTCCCCATTGAGAAACCGCTGGCTGTCTTGATTGTTGACGACCGAGCTTTTCATTTCGAGGGGGCGTTTCCTTCTCTTGAGTTCATCGCAACATTCAAACCGTGGAACAAGAAATAAGCGAACACCGGGGTCCAAAATACACACAGGAGAACACAGAGATGAGTCGAGTTTTTGTCGTAGATGCAGAGCGCAACCCGCTTTATCCGTGCCATCCAAGCAGAGGAAGGAAGTTGCTGGCTGACGGGAAGGCGGCGGTGTTGCGCTATTACCCCTTTACTATCATCATGAAAAAGGAAGTCAAGGAAAAGACACCACCGGCACTTCGGATTAAAATTGACCCCGGTAGCAAACAGACCGGAATTGTTCTGTTAGATGACAAAACCGGTGAGATCGTTTGGGCGGCTGTTCTGTATCATCGCGGCTGGCAAATCACCGACAAGATGAAAAAGCGCCGCGATGTTCGTCGGAATCGCCGTGCTCGCAAGACCAGGTATCGTCCGGCTCGCTGGCGACACAGACCCAAACCAAAAGGATGGCTGGCTCCTTCTTTGATGCACCGGGTCCTCACCACGATGACGTGGGTACGACGGCTGATGAAGTATGCTCCGGTTGGTGCAATCAGCATGGAACTGGTAAGCTTCGATTTCCAGAAGATGGAGAACCCAGAGATCGAAGGTGTCGAATATCAGCAAGGCGAACTCCACGGGTACGAGGTCAAAGAATACCTCCTGGAGAAGTGGGGTCGCAAATGTGTCTACTGTGGGAAAGAAGACCGCCCTTTACAGGTCGAACACATTCAACCGAAGGCAAAGGGTGGAACCAATCGCATCTCGAATCTGACGCTCTCCTGTGCGCCTTGTAACAAGAGGAAGAGTGACAAGGACATCAAAGTGTTCTTGAAAAAGAAACCAGACCTTCTCAAAAAGATCTTGAAACAGGCGAAGGCTCCTTTGCGAGATGCGGCGGCGATCAACTCAACACGCTGGTGTCTGTTCAATCATCTAAAAGATACCGGGTTACCTCTCGAAAGCGGGTCTGGCGGTCGCACGAAGTTCAATCGAATCAAGCGAGGTCTGAGCAAGACCCATTGGGAAGATGCCGCTTGTGTTGGCGCGAGCACACCTGATAATCTTCGACCGAACGGCGTCAAGCCGCTGTATATCAAGTGCATGGGTCATGGTAGCCGGAAGATGATCAAGCCAGACAGTCACGGGTTCGCGAAAGCTCACCGTACTCGAAACAAGGCTTGTCAGGGGTTCAAAACGGGTGACTTTGTAAAAGCTGATGTAACGAAAGGAACGAAGAAGGGAATCTGGCGAGGTCGCATCACGATTCGCCAAAAACCATCTTTCATGTTGAAACCTGTTTCTGGTTCTCTCAATGGAAAAGCGGTCGATGGTTTCCATCCGCGCTATCTGAAAACACTCCAGAAGAATGACGGGTATGAGTACAGTGACCAACCATTTAAAATCAAAATGCCCAAGAAAACCGGCTAAAGGAAAGAAGATGAGCGACGGGAAGAAGAAAGAGAAAGAGTTAGGTCCTAACCCTTGTATGGATCATCCTCCCGTAATAAGTGAGGGAGAGATGAAACTTGTGGATGACTCTTGTTATGAGAGACCTACAAAGGAAAATGCAGGTTCTGACCCCACAAACGAAGAACTGGACGGATTGGGCTACGCTCGCAAGTTCACGCCAGAAGAGATTGAACAAGCACGCGAGGTCCAAAGAGCGGCGTTGTTAGAAGAGGAAGAGCGAGCCGCCCCAATGCCTCCGCAGATTGTGGATCATGAGAACAGTTCCGTGATTTGTCCGGCTTGTGGTGGTCGTACTGCGTTGTGTTCTGCGTTGATTACGGAGATTGTAGCGAATCAAGAGCCATATGTTTCTGGTGTCATTGAGGAGACAGAGAGCGGCTGTGATTGTTTCGACACACACGCATCTGTGGTGTTCTATTACTGCGAAACTTGTATGGGAGTTGTGGACGCGGAACTCTCAGAGGTGGACTATGTTCGCGCAGAAAAGAAGCCGGAGTTCAAGCAAGAGATCAGCCAGGAGTGGAAAGACAGGATTGCGGTCCAAAATGTGCGCCGGTTGCCTTTTGAGATTCATCCGCGAGTCGAGACGGGTGCGCTGGAGTTCAAGAAGGATTGGCCTGGTTTTTTCCTCCGTGGTGACTCCGCGATGTTCTTGGCGTTCTGTATTGAACAGGCGCTCAAGGATATGGATGACATTGTGACGTTCTCTGGCGCAAACAAACACGAACGGGTTCAAGCTCGTGACCGTTTGGCGGGTCTCCAAAAAGCCATCTTCGATCATGTTTATGTTGGTGGGTGGAAGAAGAAACAAGAGACACCTCTCGATCATCTTTCAAATGCTGTTGACCAGCACCTGTTGATGAAACCGGTCGAGTCAATGCATGACAAGATGGAACGGGCGATGGAACAGGTGACGGTGCAAGATATTGCCACGGTCTGTGAGCACGTCATAAAACGCACAGAGGAAGAGGATGAGCGACAAAAAGCTTCAAGTACTCCGGAAGATGCACCAGAGACTCCAAAAGGCGATTAAGGGGTCCTCTCATCGGATGGAGATGGAGTTCAACCACGTAATCAATTCAGAGTACGTGTCGAAGGAGATGCTGGCTCTGTTTCTATATGGGGTCCTGGAGGATTGCTATGAGCGAGAGTTCGAGCGTGGTCGCGGTCTCCCTACAGAATACATGTCGATGGCTCGTCTTGTTCTCGAATATCATGACTCGTCATGCAGAACCACAACACAAGACGAAGAGTCCATTGTTGCAGAGTTTCACGAGAACTATTCTGCGTGTTTTCAGTACGGTCGCCCATTGAACCACCATCGGCTGGATAGACATTTGCCTGTAGAGCTACGCCCGGACCCGATACGGGGTGACCGAATGAGATACAGCACCAGGTATGCAACGAGAGCTTTCCAGGAGCTTGGAGGCTATCGCACGCGGTTACGCGGTACAATTCAAAATGTGTGCAATCATGTTCGAACCTCTTGTCGTGGTTTGAGACCGGAAAGAACAACACCGTTGATTGGTGAGATGTATTGTTTTGCGGAGCATTACGCCACATTGACCGCCCGGATTGGTGACCTTGTTGCAGAGTTAGAAGGAAAGGCTCTTGACCATCCCATCTTGCAAGCTGTACGTGATGAGTGGGAAGATATGTTGTTTGAAGGTACATGGTGACGGTATTTGGGAGATGAAAATGCCTGGAAAGACAGAATATTATTTTCAGTGTCGCCTGAAGAAACAGAACATTGACAAAGGGGGTTGGTATTTCTTGACCACGTGGGTTAAAGAAAAGTTTGCAAAACCAGGAAACAAGGTCAAGGTCGAAATGGATGACGGAACATGGAGTCATGGATGGACCGTGGTTGACTGTTGGGAGCGAGCCACAAAAGAAGAGGTCCGGGAGCGTCAAAATTACTACAAGACGCAAAGAGAGGCATCTGATATTTGAATTGTAAGATCAGTCAGAAAAAAGTCATGCCCTTGTGTTGGTAAGTAGTTTCCTATTTACCCACTTGAAGGAGTGATTTCCAAAATGGCTTATCTTAAACAAGAAGTTGAACGGTTGCTGGACTTGATAACGAAGAACGAAGAAGAGAGAGAAGAGCTTTGGCTCGATTTGATGAGCGGCGAAATGGATCTCTCTGATTTGCGATATCAAGTTTGTCAGCCTTCGACAGGAGGCGATTATGTCGAGCTTGACAGAGAAACCTGTTCCTGAAGGTACAAAACCTGTAGAACCCGAATTCATGTTGCTTCACATGTATGAGAAAGGGGAGAACGCAAATCTGTGGCACCCCCTCGAACTTGACGCTGATTATGCGTTGAAAGATGTGCAAAAAGTTGTGAAGGAAGGGGTGGAAAGTGGTATTCTCCCAAAGGGTCAATATGCTGTGTTGGCTGAAGGGGTCCGCATGGGATTGACTGACAAAGGCGAAATCATCTACAAACAAGAGAAGGAACCGGACAAAGCAACAGCCTTTGAGGATGTTGAGTGGTAGTTTTTGTGTCCGGGGGAAAGGGAAAAAAATGTCAAAGTGCGGTCTAGTCGTTTCTTGCGGTCCTATGTTTTGCGGGAAATCAGAGGAGTTGATTCGGCGGCTACGGAGAGCCGTGATTGCAAAGCTGAAAGTGGTCGCTTTCAAACACTCTGCAGATGACCGGTACAGCGCAGACGACAAGATCGTCACACACCAGAAGCAAACCTTTCCTTCCATTCGAGTAAACGCCATATCCCAGATGGAACAGCACATCACAGAAGACACAAACGTCATTGGGATCGATGAGGTCCAGTTTTTCGACACAAAGATTGTGTCCGCTGTGGAGATGTGGGCGAATCAGGGAATCCAGGTCATTGTTGCGGGTCTTGACCAGGATTATCGCGGGAAACCCTTTGGACCTATGCCGTTCTTGCTGGCGCGAGCCGACAAGATTTTGAAGTTGAACGCTGTCTGTATGGTATGTGGAGAGAAGGCGACAAAGACCTTTTTATATCCGAACTTCATCGAGGCGCAGGCGGATAGTAGC